>Ga0153996_1000176_pt1 | contig 32937 bp, 23 predicted proteins | sample TSNC080MetaG_FD_104728 | JGI IMG/M metagenome (GOLD analysis project Ga0153996, IMG submission 104728) | Attine ant fungus gardens microbial communities from North Carolina, USA - TSNC080 MetaG | ecosystem: Host-associated > Fungi > Mycelium > Unclassified | place: USA: North Carolina, Lumber...
CTACTCTATTCCCCAGGTAATCATCCTCACTGATGAACCGTCCTGTCCCCGCATCATAATACCTCGCCCGCAGGTACCAGATATTGGCCACGGCATTATAGGCCTCCCCGTTATACCCGAAGACATTCCCGGCCTCCGGCCCTCCTTTGGCCATATTCCCAAATGGGTCATAGCTATAACCTGTGACAAGGTCCCCCGTCCCCGACACCACCTGGGACACGCTGCCCCTTCCGTCATATATATAATAACCTATCCGCGCCTCTTCCTGCAAGATACTATTGACACTGGTTCCTTTCGCTGCCTCCGTCACGGAGATCCTCTCATTCCCATAGACATATGTATTCCTTACCTCACCTGAGGCTCCATAGGAAGCAAGTACCTGGGTATATTCCGTATTGATGTCATTCAGATAATAAGTCAGCTCATATCCTGTCCGCTCCTCGTAGCCGGTCTCCCCGGGGACCAATACCGGGATACCGGCATTACGCCGGCTGCCCTCCTCACTTGTTACCTGGTAAGTGCCGCCTGACTGGGCTTTTAGGACCCTCCGGCTATAGTCAGCCCACCCTGTGCTGTCCGCTTTTTCCTCTCCCGGTACTTCCGCACCTTCATTTTCTTTATCTATAGATTCCTGGGCTGCCCCATCTGCATAGGTTCCAGCTCCTGCCGCATCTGCCGCACCTTCCCCGGATAAGGATTCCCATGCGCCATCAAGCCACCGGCTTAAATCCACCGACAGTACCTGGTTGATCCCGCCGAAGAACTGGACAAGCCCCTGGCCGAATCCATACCAGAAGATATCGCCTTCATTGGCCTGCCCCACTTTACCTTCATCTGATGCCGCAGGAGCCTCACTGTCCCGCTCCGTATCAGCTGCTGCATCCGTTTGCGTATCTTCCTCCTGCGTTTCCCCCACAGCCGGATACCCGCCACCATATACTTCCCAGGCCTTCCCATCGGACCATGCCCCATCCTGGGCCATCTCACTTCCCGGTTTCCCTGCCTGCCAGATGGCCGTATCCGGGCCTTTGGCCTGGACCTCCACCGTCTGATGGTCTATCTGGAAGATCCGCTCCCCATCACCGTCATAAGCGGCCGCCAGCAATAGCTCCCCGCCCTCATAGACGGCCTGCAGCCGGTCCTCCACCGTATACTCGTAGATCCGCTCCCCTGCCCCGGTCGTCTGTACCAGGTTCCCATTATCATCATAATGATACTCCGTCACCGCCGCCTTACCTGTGGAGCTGTCTACAGCAGACACCAGCTGGTTGGCACTGTTATATTTGTAGGTGGTTTTCTCTACTGTCTTCCCGTCCTCCTTCTTCGTATAAGACGTCCTGTTGCCGGCCTCATCGTAGCCATAGGCATAGATGGTCTTGCCTGCACCTGCTTCCTCCTCCGTGCATTTGACCAGCTGCCGGCAGTCATCATAAGCATATCTCCTCTCCCGCCGCGTGTATGCCGGTTTCCCCATGCCGCAGGTATAGCCTTCCCGGACTTCTTCGGCCTCTTCAGCGGTGATGTACCCTGCCGCATTATAGGTATATGTATAGGTTGAGATGACATCTTTACACTTTGTGCAGCTGTTGGTAACCTCTGCCACCTGGTCGTCGGCATTATAGGCAAAGGTGGTCTGCGTGCCATTCGGCCTTTCTGTCTTAATCAGGCGGCCTAAGGCATCATAGCTATACCTGGTGCTGCTGCCCTCTCCATCGGTGACACATGTAAGGCTGCCATTTAAATCATAAGCATAGGTGACCTTGGTCCCATCCCCGTAAGCCATTAAGACCATGTTCCCGGCTTCATCATAGGTATAATCTACCGACTTGTGGGAGCCATTTTCAGTGTAAGCCAGCCGTCCGAGCAAGTCGTATTCATAGCTGCTTGTGCCGGTGGTATCTGACATGCTGATCCGCTGAGCGCATGCATCATAGGTGTAAGCCGCCTTTACTTCCGATGGGCTGCCATCGGCGTCTTTATAGGATTTTTCCACCAGGTTATTCAAGGCATCATAATCATAGCTGACCTGATTCCCCCCTGGCATCTTATAAGAGGCTATCCGCCCCAGCTCATCATAGCCGGCCATCCATACCCTTCCTGACCCATCCTTTACGGAGGTCTTGTTGCCGGCAAGGTCATAGGTATAGGTGGTTGTCTTCCCCTGGGCATCCGTGTAAGCGGTCATATTCCCCATGGCATCATAGGTATACGCTGTTTCCCCGCCTGAGGCATCCGTGACCTTAGCCAGGCGGCTGTTCAAATCATACTGGTAATGGGTCTTTAATCCTTCCTCATCTGTGACCGTGATGATGTTGCCCAATGGGTCATAAGTGTATGCTGACAGATAGCCGGACTTATCCTTGACGGCGGTGATCTGCCCGCTGCCATCGTAAGTGTAGCTTTCCTGCTGCCCCAGGGCATCGGTAAGGCTGGTCATCTGGTTGTTTAAATCATATGCAGCCGTGGTCACATGCCCCATCGGGTCGGTGATAGATATCAGGTTATCATTATTATCATATTCATAGCGGGTGATACTGTTGCCAGGCTCGATAACCTCCGCCAAAGTACCGGTCAGTCCATAGGCCAGGCGGGTGGTCTCCCCTTCCGGATTCGTCGATGCCGTCATCTGATTGGCTAAGTCGTAAGTATAAGCCGTCGTCCGGCCAAGGGAATCTATCTCCTTAATCAGGTTCCCCCGCGTGTCATATTCAAAGGTGCTTACCCCTTCTAAAGGGTCTTTGGCGGCGGTTAGCCGTCCCATCACATCATAGGTATAGGCCGTTGTCCGGCCAAGGCTGTCGGCTTCTTTCACAACCCGGTCACCGTCATCATAGGTTAAGGCTCTTTCGTAACCCAGGGGCGTCTTTATCCCGGTAAGGCGGCCTTCCGTATCATAAGCGTAGCTATACTCGCCGCCATTCGCCTGGGTCATCTTTGTGATCTTTCCATTCGAATCCACTTCATAAACCGTGGTCTCCCCAAGGGGGTCTGTGACAGAAGTGGCTTCCCCATAAATATCATAAGTATAAACAGTCCTGCCGCCTAAAGGCGAGATGGCTTCGGTCATGTTACCAAGGGCGTCATAGAGATATTCGGTTATCATCCCATTCTGATCTTTATATTTCGTTAGATTCGAGAGGGCGTCATACCGGTATTCTAAAGTATTCCCCCTCGGGTCGGTGATGTCAATGATGCGCAGGAGCTCATCATAAGCATAGGTGGTCACGCCGCCATTGCCATCGGTGGACTCAAGGACGTTATTGTTACCGTCATAGCTATAGCTGGTGATGGCGCCGCCCGGATCCACCTGGGAAACCAGGTTGCCGGCCGGGTCATAGGAAAAGCCGGTCACCGAGAGCAGTGGGTTGGTCGATTGGATCATACGGTTTAATGCATCATAGGCATACTGATAAACCACTTCTTCATTTTCTGTTACATTAATCACATTGCCGGCCTCATCATAGGTATAGGCCATGACACTGCCGTCTGCCGCTTTGACGGTTGTTATCTGAGATAGGGCATCATAGGTATATTCAGTGACTGCCCCGTCTTTTCCGGTCTGCTTAAGAAGCCTGCCCAGAATATCATATTCATAATGGAGGGTCCTGCCCAGTGAATCCGTCTCCGAAAGGAGGTTGCCGGCATAATCATAGGTATAGGATACACTGTTTCCTGAAGAATCCTCCGCCTTAATGATACGCCCCATGCTGTCATAGGAGATGGCTGTCTCTAAACCGGCAGCATCCACTGTCTTGATGAGATTTCCCAGGGCGTCATAAGAAAGATCCACCTCATCTCCTGAGGGCAGGCTGATCTTTGTATTGTTGCCATTTAAATCATACCCATAAACATAGGCATAGCCAAGGGCGTCTAAGACCTTTGTCTCCTGTCCTGACCAGTTGTAGTCGTACTCAGTGACATCGCCCAGGGCATCGATAGCCTTGGTCATGTTTCCGCCGACATCATAGTGGAGGGCTGAAATATTACCCAGGGGATCAGTCATGGAGGTCATGCTGCCGATGCTGTCATAAGTATAGGTGGTCTGGTTGCCATTTTCATCGGTACTGCTTAAAATATTCCCTGCAAAGTCATAGGTTAAGCTGTATGTATTTCCCAGAGGGTCGGTGATCTTGACCAGACGTCCGGCGCCATCATATTCGTAGGCCTTAGTCCTGCCTGCCGTATCGGTCGCCGACAGGATCTGTCCGGCGCCATCATAAACAATGCCCTCGGTGGTTCCGGACGACGTTGTCATTTGGGTCAATTGATTCTTTTTATCATAATCATAGGTATATGCATTACCCTGCGCGTCTGTCATCCGAATCAGGTTGCCGGCCGCATCATAGGCCATCACGGAGCCGGCTCCTAAGACGTCTGTGGCAGCAACTATGTTCCCGACGCTGTCATAAGTAAAAGTCTCTGCCCCGCCATCAGGATAGGCAGCACTTATGGGCCGGCCCAGCGCATCATAGTCATAAATAGTCTCGCCGCCTTGCGCATTGATCTCTTTCACCACCAGGTTTAAGACGGTATCATATTCATATGCTACCGTGTTTCCCAAGGGGTCTGTCGTGCTGATCACATTGCCCAGCGCATCATAGGCATAAGTGGTCACGCCGCCATCAGGGGCAGTCATGCTAACCTGGCGGTCCCTGCAGTCATAAGTATAGGTAGTTGTATTGCCCAGGCCGTCGGTTTCACTTGTCAGGTTATAATTAACGTCATATGCGAAGGTGATGACATTACCGTTTGGCTGCTCACCACTTAATACATTGCCCATCTTGTCGTAGCTGATGGTGGCGGTCTTTCCCCGCTCATCAGTTACGGCCACGGGATTGCCGGCGGCATCCAGGGAATAAACCACCGTCCCGCCGTCACCGGCGGTTTCAGAGATGATCTTCCCTACCCTGTCATAAGCCGTCAAGGTTATATCGCCCACAGGATTGACCGTTTTTGTCAGCAGGTTCATGGCATTATAGGTGTAGGTATAGGTATGCCCTTCACCATCCTTATAGGATACGGGCATGGCGCCTTTGTATGTATAAAAGCTGCTGTTCCCATTGGCATCCACGCTTTCTGTCAGGCGGTGCAGCGAATCATACTTATACTGTGTCCGGCTGCCATCGGCGAGGGCAGCACCGCTTAGGCTGCCAAAGGCATCATAGGTTATGGTGGTGACAGACTGGTCATAATCGGTAATCTTTGTCACCAGGTTCATCTGGTTGTATGCCATGGTTCTTACCGCGCCATCTGCCCGCTTGATGGTCAGGACATTCCCTTCACCGTCATAAGTATAGCTGGTAGTGTTACCGGCTTCATCCTTCTGGGATTTTAATTGATTGTCGGCATTATAGGACTTTGTGACATCAGTGCCGTCGGGATAAATGATTTTTGTGGTACGGTACCGGCTGTCATACTGATAGGTGGTTTTATTTCCCAGATTATCCACGGTAACCGTCTGTCCACTGGTATATTCAAATGTGGCTTTACCGCCGTTAGCATCACGCTGTTCTAAAACCCTGCCCTCACTGTCATAGGTATTTTGAATGACCTGGTTTCCGTTCTCATCATACCACCGGGTCATCTGATGCTCATCATCATAGACATAGCGGCAGCTGTCTCCATTGGCATTGGTATACTTAATCAGGTTTCCCGAAGCATCATATTCATAGCCAAGTGCTGCCCCGTTTGGCAGGCCGATGGCAATAATACGTCCCATGTCATCTGAAGTGAAGGTATAAACCTTTCCTGATGGGGAGGTCATTTTCTTTAAACGGTACATGGCATCATATTCAAGGGTCGTCACATAGCCCTTTGTATCGGTGATGAACCGCAGCATCCCATATTTATCAAAGGAATAGACTTTTTTTTCTGAATCGGTCATCTCCCAGCCGATATAATCTTTATCCGTTTTGCTGTAATCTACGGCTTTTAATGTGTAATTATAGCCGGCCGGAGCCTCATAGACACCGCTGCCGTTATCTGTCATATACAGGAAACTGCCGTCACCGCGCATGAATACGATCCTGCCACTTTTAGTGGCAGTGCCATCATCTAATGTTGAAAGTGCCATGGCGTAGGGGAAGTCCCAGCCCCGTCCGAAGACAGAATGATAGGCGGCGCCCTTGGAATTATAGCTCCTGATAATGTCAAAGCTTCCGCCTAAGTCTTCGATTTCAGCGTCGGCAGCTGACATATAAAAGTTCCCTGTATTTAAATTAATAGGTTCAAACCCAAACTCACAGTGGAATCCCCTGCCCATTAACGCCCCGTCGATGGCCCGTTTGTCGGCATCGCTAAGGACCGGTGGATTATAAGCGGCGGATGTCTTAGGATTCCTGATGAAAATGGTATTGTTTTCGATAACCAGTGTATCCTGTGCCCGGTTATCCTTCATGATACTATCCATGGTCACGCCATAATAAGACGCGATCTTAGGGAAGGTATCGTATTGTTTTACTTTATATACGAGGAAAGTATCACTGGCGGCTTCCTTGCCGGTCACTCCATCCTTTGTGGCTTTCCCTTTATACTGATAGAGAGTGTCATGCTTTAAATTGGTGAACAGCCCGGACTGCCAGTTGGAATCCAGGCTCTTATATTTTGTCGCGTTTGGGAATACGGCATTAAAAAGCGTGCTGTCCGGGTATAAATATTGGCCTGCGGCATCTGTCTTAATCTTAGTGTTGTCATTCGTCAGATAGTATTCCACGCTGGAACCGGCAGTGGCCAGTCCGTCTGCAAAGACGGCATCAAACTGAAGCTTGCCGCTGACGGCTTTTTCCGTCATGGCACGCACTTCAATCGATAAATCATCAAGCGCCAGTGCCTTAAGGAAGGGGTCATCAGGATCCACATAGGTCCATTCCACCGTGATTTTGGGTCCTAAGGTTGCGTGGGTCTTATTGTAGAAGACCTCACACTGCATATTCCTTTCATCAATGGCCTTTAACACCATGCCGTTTAGCGGCTGTATGCCCTGGGTCCAGTTATTGACCAGCTCAGTAATGTCAAAGGTCATTAAGCCATCCCTGCCCGGGGATTGCTGGGACCTGACGAAGGTATGGCTGGCACTAACCTGGCTATTCCAGGTGATTGTGTTAGGATCCCATGCGTCATCCATCGTATAAAGCCCAAACTGGGTTGCCTGGTTACTGAAGTTAGTGCTTTGGTATATATTGAATGAGGCACTGTCAATCCTTGCATTAGAGCCAAGGCTGGTGAAGTCATAATTCACGTTGATATAAGTCCTGGTCATCCAATGGGCGCTCCCATATATCCAGTTCCCTGATGCTATCCCGTCATCGTATCCCACATAAGGATACCTGTTATCCCCGATGATCATATTGGGACTGCCTTCCTCGACGCCGTAAAGGCCGATCTGGGAAGAATCAATATTAACTGTGGACGGGTCAATCCGTATCGGGTAAGTCCGTTCATCTGCCGCCAGCCACGCTTCATCCGGAGTCACCGTCACTGTATATATCCCCTCTGATTCGGTCAGGCCAAGCTTAACATTCAGGCTCGTCTCCCCGGACGCATCATACATCTGCGGGGCTGTCAGGCAAAAGATCGGGGCTGCCTCATCATTTTCATAAATGAGGATGACGCCTTCTTTTTCCTTGATCTTCAGCCCGCCTGTATCAACTGTCATTGAAAAGGTAGTTATATCTGTTCTTTCCCGTAATATAATATCCTCTTTGATGCTGTTGCCTACAACCGTATATTGATAATCGATATTTTCAAAGACATCGTTATAAAGAATGGCATTATCTTTAACAACGGATCTGGTGAAGTCTCCGCCTAAAGGGATAAGCTCCAGGACATGGCCTTCCCGGTTAAGCCTGATCCCTGAGTTTTCAGTTATGGTTTCAGGTATCTTAACCTGATAGGCGTTGGCAGCATTTTCATAGTATGAATCCGCCGACCTGGTCACAGCCTTCAATAATGTATTGTCAATGAGCTGTGCTTCCCCGTCACCATCAATATAGGTTCCCACATAGCCGCCGATTTCCGTCACATATTTCCCATCACCTATATGGTACGTCCTGCTTGTCTCATCGTAATCTGCCAGCCGGCCAGGGGCTTCGGGGATGGGATAGTATTCTTCCGGCTCCCGGAGGGTTCCTTCGGAATCCTCCATTTCCTCTTCACCGCTTATTTCCTCCGCCGCGGCAGTTTCTTCTGCTGTATCCGCCTCTTCCGTCATTGTAGCCGCCTCTTCTGTGATGGGCGCCGGCGGATTATCTTCTTCGACGTCGATGACCTCCTCCAGGCTTTTGATCGCCTGAGGCCTTGTGAAGTCAACATATCTGGGCATGTTACGCAGGGCTTCGGCGCCGTAGGCAAGCACCGGCGCGGACTCCTGTAATATGAAAATCATGGCGATGAGCAGGCTCATCAGCATTCTTTTTCTCTTTGTGAAATTTTTCATCCAAATCTCCTATCTGTCTGCACCGCAGGTAATGCGGTGAGGACTCGTGAATCAGCCTTCCCGGCATATCCCGGTATCATTAACAGCAAGCATCAATAACAGTGAGCCGGTGCCTGCCATTGACAGCAGGAGCACCCTGATCACCTTACCCGGCACATCAGCAGCCAGCAGGCCCATGGGCCAGGATAGGAGCAGCCCGATAATATAGATGAAGAGAATGGGCGGCAGGAGTTTAAGGTAAACCGTTTTTATATTTTTAAAAGCTCCGGTGATACTGACGGCAGGCTTCATGCCGCCCAGGAAGTTAAAGAAAGCCCGGACAAACAGCGGCATCACAAGGACGGTAATGATGTTGGTCACTACGTTAATAATTGTTTTTATCTTATCGAGGCTTAAGAAATCCCTGAATATATAGCGGATAAATACCGCCAGGAAACCATAGCCGATACTGATAGCCAGCACTGCGGCCACACCGGCTAAAACCAGCCATAACAGTCCCTTCAATAATTCGCTAAAGCTTCCCTGCCCGGAGGCTTTAGATGGCAGGCTTAACTTCATAATAAGCCGTGAAAACAATCCTGCTATCAGAATAAATACGGCAATGATACTGAAGATAAAAATAAAATAATTAAAAAATCCTCCATCTGCTGCCAGCCCCTCCACAACTGCGGGCAGCAGAAATACACCATACACAGATGCGATGACCGAGATAAGCATTGTGATTGTGATGATGTCTGTCTTAAGCAGACCCTTAAACATATTTTCCATACATGGTTCTCCTCTTCCTTTGTATTGATCATACAATATCTTCCTGATGTAGATGAATATCTGTCCTTATCATAGAATTTAAGGACATTTTACCACATATTCCATAATATGTCATTTTCTTTTTTGTTATATTTGGTCTTATTATGTTATTTAATGCTAATATCATTACTGGAATTGTATAATATCTTTAAATTATAAGACTTTACAATCTTTTTTAAGCATAATAAAAGATATATCAGCTGCTAACAGCAGAAGATATATCTTTTATACGACTTACTACATCTATTTCAATTTCAAGATTTCCCGAGCCTCATCCGGTGTCGCCACTTCCAGCCCAAGTTCATGTATAATACGTACCGCACGTTCTACCATTTCCGCATTACTCTTCAGCAGACGTCCCGGACCATAAAAAACATTGTCCTCCATGCCTACACGGGCGCCGCCGCCTTTTAAAACAGTCATGGCCATACCTGGCACATGGTTCTTAGCTCCTATGGAAATTGTGCTATAGTTGACAAAACGGTCTTTTGGAAGTTTTCTTATCATAAAGTCCAGGTTCTCTTCAGAGAAGGATAATGCGCCCTGGCTGATTTTATCCATACCTAAAACAAAGGATAGGGATACTGGGTCATCCAAAACTCCGGCAGGCTCTAATATCTTAAAAACGTCTTCAATACTGGTTGGTTCAAAGCACTCAAGTTCAGGCTTAATTCCTAAATCTTTCATCATTTCTGCATATTTCAGCAAAAATGGGCGGAACCATTCATATACAAAGTGCCTGTCTCCCCATTTTGTACCAATCAGCGAACAATCAAGGGAGCACATTTCCGGTTTGAACAAATCCTTATCGTACAGAAGCTTCATACCGTCTTCGGCCACTGCTCCTTCGATATTTGCCGGCGCTGTGGAATATTGCAGGATCATCTTACATTTTGCACGGATTTTAGAACCGATCTCACTGTAAACAGCCGGATCATTGGTAGAAATGCCGTCTTTATCACGTGCGTGGATATGTACTATGGAGGCTCCGGCATTATAACAGTCGTATGCAGATTGTGCTATTTCATCTGGAGACAGTGGAATATTCGGATTGACCTCCTTTCCGTGAAATGCACCTGTCTGCGCCACCGTGATAATAATTTTTCTGCTCTTCATAAAGATTACCTTCCTTTCAATTCTTATATCATTTGGTATTTTCTATACGTATACCCTTAATATAAGCAAAAATCATGCCAAAATAATTGAAATCGTTTATCCCCTTTGTTTTTAGTAAAGCTGTTTTACTGTCCCCTCTTTAAGTGTAGTAAAATCATGACACTGATTGACCAGGTGTATAAAAAATGATACAATTTATACAAAATATTCAGGGAGAATGCAATGAAAAGGAAAGAACAGATTTATATTGATCCGGAACTGGAAAAAAGCAAGCTTTTTAAATTATTAATTAAGTCTTTTGGCAAAGTAGGCGGCATGTTGATTGTTGATGAGAACGGCAAATTTCTAATGATGAACGAAGACTATGCCCAGTCTATGGACCTTTCCGGCGAAGAAGTAATGGGGAAAAATATTGCCGATGTCATTGAAAATACGCAGGTTCCGGCAGTATTAAAGAGTGGCAGGGAAACCCTTGACATCATCTTCCAGAGAAAAGGAAAGAACTATTGGATTAACCGTTATCCCTTATATGAGGAGGGTAAATTAATTGGACTGTTTGCTTTTTGTGTCATGGTAGATGACCAGGACTTTAGTTTTATGCGGAAACGTTTACGTTATCTCACCAAAGAACTCAATTATTACAAGGATAAGGTGAAACTGCTTTCCAATAACCCATACACCGATGATAGTATTGTCACCCAGAATCCAGCCGTAATAGAGCTAAAGGAGATCATCCACCAAGTCGCCAAGACCCGGTCTTCGGTGCTTTTAATCGGTGAAAGCGGAACGGGAAAAGAAGTTTTTGCCGGAGCAATCCATGCCTTAAGCCCACGCAGAGAACAGCCTTTTATCAAAATTAATTGTGCGGCAATACCAGACAACCTTTTGGAGGCTGAACTGTTCGGTTATGTGGAAGGGTCATTTACAGGCGCCGTTAAGGGTGGGAAAATAGGTGATTTTGAAGCTGCTAACGGCGGGACGGTATTTTTAGACGAGGTGGATTCCCTAACGCCCAACATGCAGGCGAAGCTGCTGCGTGTGCTGCAAGAGAAGGAAGTCAAAAAAGTAGGCAGCACAGCAGTCACAGAGATTGATGTCAGATTCATCTTTGCTACCAATAAAGATCTTCTGAAACTGATAGAATCAGGTAAGTTCCGCGAAGACTTTTACTATCGGATCAATGTTATCAACCTACAGATACCGCCCCTGTGTGAACGCAAAGAGGATATCCCACTTTTAGTTAATCATTTTATCAGCAAGTATAATAATGATTTTAATATGGAGGTAACCGGTATTACCCCTGCTGCTGTTTCCATGCTGCAAAATTATGACTGGCCAGGAAATATCCGTGAATTGGAAAACTGTATTGAACGCGCTTTTAACTATGCGAATAATGAAACGTTGGAGCTTCATCATTTTAAAGGAAGCCAATTTGAAGTACCGAAGGACGGAATGAACTGGTCATTAAAGGAGGCCAGGGAACAGGCAGAGATTATGACCATCCGGCGTGTCTTAAAAGAAACCGGTGATAATAAGAAGAAGGCTGCAGAAATTTTAGGAATCGAACGAAGCCAGTTATATAATAAAATCAAGAAATATAATTTATAATTACAGGAATTATCAGCTGCGTTAGGAATTTTCATGGACTGTGTATAAAAAAAAGGACATAACAAAATTACAATTCCATAAAAATATACATCATTTGTATTAATAATGCCAGGGAAGATGTTTACCATCTTCCTATTTTTATTGAGAAACCAGGCAATACAAAAATTGATATGAATTTTATGGTGTATTGGCATGGATTTTGCGTATTAATTTAGTCGAACGACAAATTATATAGAGAGAGGTGTTTTGTTATGAAACAAAAATTTCAAATGAAAAAAACAATGCTGGTAAAACTTATTGTTTGTTTTGGCATTATCGCAGTTTTTTGGGTATTGCCGCCTGCTCCGCCGCTGACACAGATTGGAATGCGTGTGCTCGGCGTATTTATCGGAACAATTTTGCTGCTTTCCCTGGTGGACACGGTTTGGCCCGCATTGCTGGCTGTTGCAATCCTTTCCCGTACCGGAGTAGCGACATTGAATGAAGCAATTATCGGCTCTATCGGAAGCTGGGTTATCTATTTTATTTTAATGAGCTTCATTATGACTTATGCATTAAATGAGTCCGGCTTTACAAATCGGCTGGTATCTAAGTTTATGAGCCTAAAATTTGTCAGCAAAAACCCGTGGACATTTACCTTTTCAATCGGCTTCTTCGCCATGCTCCTGGGCTGCTTTATGGATCAGATACCTGCCACTACGTTTATGCTGGCTTTCGTTCAGACAGTCTATAAAGAGCTGGGTTATAAACCCGGTGATTCATATCCCCAGATAACCAATATCATTACTGTTTTCGGTGTCAATATTGGCGGCGCTATGACCCCCATATCCCATGCCCTGACCATTATCGGACTTGGCATTTATGAGAATCTTACAGGAGAACCTCTCAGCCTGTTTGCTTATCTGGCCTTCGGCGTACCAACCGGTTTAATTTTATTTATCCTGATGTGTGTTGCCATCCGGATTTTCGCAAAACCGGATTTTAGCAAATTTGAAGGTTTCGATATTAATAAAGTCATTGCGACACAGAAAAAGGTGGATTTACGTGAAATATGCACAGTTATCGTATTTTTTGTGACAGTCATACTGTGGATTGCACCAGGTCTTTTGATGATGTTTACAAATGCGGCATGGGTTTCTACATTTAACAGTTACGGAATCACTTTCTGGGCGATACTCTCTGTCATTGCAATGGCGCTTATACATATCAACGATAAGCCGCTTGTTGACGTGAAAGAGGTCGTGAATCGTCATATCAATTGGGGGATCTTGCTATTTATCAGTATCGGAATTTATCTTGGCAGTGCAATCAGCCTGCCCAGTACAGGTGTAACTGAATTCATCCAGGAGAACATCACGCCGTTGATGTCTTCCCTGCCTTCTGGTATAGTGGTCTTCTTCATTGCGGCGGTCGCTGTTATTATGACAAATTTTGCTTCTAACGTTACCACAATTACGGTTATGACGGGAGTAGGCGTTACCCTGGCGATGGGCAGCGGCGGTTTAGTGAGCCCTATCGGTATTGCCATGGTTGCCACCATGTGTGGCTGCTGTGCCTATTTGCTGCCTTCATCTTTTGGAACCATTGCTTTACTACATGGCAATACATATAGCGGCAAAAATAAAATATATTTATTTGGTATTATCATGATTATCATTTCAGCTCTTGTGATTGGCTTTGTGGGTTATCCCCTTGGCGTGGCAATTGTTGGTTAGATGGGAACTCACGGGAATATTAAGAAAAGGAGTACATATTGTAATGAAAGACTATAAGATTGTAGTAATTAATTTAGGTTCTACCTCGACAAAGATTGCGTATTATGTGAATGATATCTGCCAATGGAAAGAAAACATCGTCCATCCGGCCAATGATTTAAAGGATTTCCAAACAATCTGGGATCAACAGGACTACCGTAAAACGGCAATTGTTGATTTCCTTACAGATAAGGGGATTAAAATAAGTGAGCTGGATGCTGTTGTCAGCAGGGGCGGACACACCCATCCCATTGTTGGTGGGTTGTACCGGATTAATCAAACCATGCTCGACGAATCGGGAAGTGAAAAATACGGAAACCATGTGTCCGACCTGGGGCTTAAATTGGCGTATGGCTTTACCGCCCAGGGTCCTCAGGCTTTTACGGTCGATCCTCCCACGACAGACGAATTTGAGCCATTGGCCCGGTACAGCGGCCTGCCTGAACTGCCAAGGCATAGCCGGTTTCATATTTTGAACCACCGGGCAGTAGGGAAACAATATGCCAAAGACATCGGTAAAAACTATCAAGATTTAAATCTGGTGGTCGCCCATATGGGCGGAGGTATTTCAGTGGCCGTGCATAAAAAAGGGAAATTAGTGGACGGCAATAATGCACTTGACGGGGACGGACCTTTTTCCACCAATCGCTGCTGCAGCGTTCCGGTGGGCGCACTCGTCGACATGTGCTATACCGGTGAATACACACAAGCTCAAATGCGGAAAAAATTAAATGGCAATGGCGGCATGATGGCTTACCTTGGAGAGAATGATGTAAGATCAGTTTCAGAACGTGCGGCTGCCGGGGACGAAAAATGCCAAGAGGTTTTGGCTGCAATGTATTACCAGACCGCAAAGGAGATTGCTGCTTGTGCTTCCGTCCTCTGTGGAAACGTAGATGCCATCCTTTTAACAGGGGGTATCGTCAATGGCGCCGATGTTGTCGCCGCCCTTCGTGAAAGGGTAGAATTTATTGCACCTGTAGTTGTCTATCCCGGCGAACTGGAAATGCAATCTCTGGGATTAACTACATATGCAGGACTTATAGGTGAAGAAGAAATCAAAGAAATGTGACCAGATGGAGGAAGATATTATGTTTACAAGTTTCCTGGATATGGAAGAATACGTGAAAAAGAATGGCATTGTCAAACGGATTGCCCTGGCAAGCGCACATGATGATGATGTTTTGGAGGCAGTGACAAGCGCCAGAAAACGTGGCGTTGTGTCTGCTGTCCTAATTGGAAAGAAAATGAAAATAAATGAACTGCTTGCTTCTTTCGATGAAAAAGAAAGTGATTATGAGATTATCGATGTGGATGATGAAAAGGAATCGGCCAGGCTGGCGTGCTCCCTTGTCAAAGAAGGAAAGGCCGATATTCCCATGAAAGGGCTGATGCAGACCGCTACATTTATGCGTGCGATTTTAGATAAGCAATCTGGATTTTTAAAAGAAGGCACACTGTTAAGCCAGGCTTCTGTTCTGGAATTAAAAGAGGAAAAAAGGCTGATGATAGTCACTGACTGCGCCGTGAATATTGCACCAACTTATGGTGATAAAATCAAAATCTTGAATAATACGGTTATATTGGCAAAGAAATTGGGTATCAAAACACCGAAAGCTGCCGCCATTGCACCTGTTGAAGTGGTAAACCCAAATATTCAGGCAACGATAGATGCCGCCATGTTAAGCAAAGCCGCCGAAAGAGGGCAAATCAAAGACTGTATTGTCGACGGCCCCTTAGGCCTTGATAATGCTGTTTCAAAGGAAGCAGCCAGGCATAAAGGCATTGAAAGCCCCGTCGCAGGTGAACCGGACATCCTGCTGATGCCTGACTTAAACACCGGCAACGTGTTCACAAAGGGATTAGTATACTTTAGTAATATACCATCCGCCGGTACATTAAATGGAACCACAACACCTGTCGTTATGACCAGCAGGACCGACCTTCCGGTGAATAAGTATTATGCCATTTTGACGGCAATCCTTCAGGCACAATGACGGGGATTGATAAAAAGAAGTGCCTGGGACTGGCCGCCGGTATCGTCCTGGCACTGATCGTCTGGAACTTAAAATTGGCTCTTCCCTCAGACGGGCAAAAATGCCTTGCGCTCAGCCTGATGGCGGTGGTGTGGTGGGCTTTAAAGGCCATGGATTCAGGAATAACTGCTATCGCCTTGTTGGTTTCATTCGTACTTTTCCTGAATCCCGATTCAGTTACTCCCTCCGTCATCTTTGGAATCTGGACAACGCCTACCATATATCTGGTCATCGGCGGCTTCCTGATCTCCGGAGCGATTCAAAAATCCGGCCTGGGAGAACGGATTGCCTGTTATTTCATTAAAATGTTTGTCCATTCCTATAATAGCGTTATTATTGCCTGCTATATCCTTGGCGTTTTACTAAGCATTATGATTCCCCACCCATGGCCCCGCTCCTTTTTACTGATGTCCGTAATGACCTTTGTCATTCAGGCCTCCAGGCTATCTAAAAAATATGCCGCTCAGGTCGGACTTGCCATATTTGGCGGCTCCATTCCCACCTCTATGATTCTGATTACCGGAGACAGTACCTTAAATGCTGCAGCGGCCGGTTTTGCAGAAACAACTATGTCCTGGGGGCAATGGGCGTTTTATATGGGGCTCCCAGGAATCCTTGCTGCCGTTCTAACCTGTACGGCCCAGCTCTTGCTTTTTAAAAAACCAAAACAATTTGAACTAGATCAGATGACAATCAACGAAAAAATTTTGGGCCTGGGAAAAATTAGAAAGAAAGAGGTCATGACAATATTAGTCATGGTATTCGCCATAGGTATGTGGATGACCGATTCTATTCACGGCATCCATTCCGGCTGGATAGCCATCGGCGCCGTAGTATTGCTGGCTACACCGATAATCGGTGTAATAACAAAGGAATCATGGAATTCGGTCAGTATCAGCACACTTCTATTTTTAACAGCCGCTCTATCCATTGGAGCTGTCGGAAAAGTAACCGGCATGAATCAATGGATTGCAGAAAGCCTGATGCCAAAAAGCCTCTTTCCGAGTCCCTATCTCTTTGCTTTGGTGGCATGTGCTATCTGCATGGTGATGCATCTGCTGCTGGGAAGTACTCTGGCCGTATTGGGCATTGCCGCGCCTGCCGTTATTTCCTTCGGCCAGGCATTAGGCATTCCTGCCCTTGTCTCGGCAATGATAGCTTATACCGCTGTCTGCCTACATTGGCTGCTGCCCTTCCATCATATGAACTTACTGGTTGGCCTTGGCGAGCAGGGCGGCGGTTATACCGAAAAAGAAGTCCTTAAATTAGGATTGGCACAGACTGCCGTCGTTATTCTTGTATGTATGGCAGAGATACTATGGTGGTCAGCTATCGGCCTACTATAAATAGCTTCAAGACACTACCTGGCCTCCCTGTCATTGTGCTATACGTCGTTCCATATCATTCATCCTCTTTAACCTCCTAAGGAAGTCCCCCCTTTTCTGATTATCAAGTCAGGAGATAAAAATAGGATAACTCTAAAAATAAGATCCGGATAACTCACATGAGTTATCCAGATCCTATTTAGAGAAAAAAAGATGGTTCTTGGAATATTCTTTTACAAGCATATATGTGCTAAGTTTTAGTTAATTAATAATACCTTCTGCGCCGTTTATAATATCTTCTACGCCGATGATGCATCTCATCAAATAATACAATTGAAATCATATCTCTAAGCCAGTTACAATTACCTCTGCGGCTCATACAGTGATCCATCGCTTCTACATCATCATCTTCTTCCATTGCCGGCCGATACACATTCTCCAGATGCTTTACAGAAATATAAATACGGTCTATCATTGAATTCATGCCGATTTTATCAGGATATTCATCAAACATGACGCTGCCCTCGTATTCATTTTTATCACATTCCTCCTGAACCGCCGCCAATACTTCTCTTGCCATCGGCGGATACATTCTTCTCATATATTCGATATCTCTTGCATACTGCTCATCATCATACTCCGCCATATAATTATGAAGCCAGTCTTTGCCTTCATCAAACATTGCGTCAACATCCATTTTATTAACGCTGTTCCTCCCACTTTTAATTTTAAACGCATTATATGGCGGCGTATAGAAATACCTTTGCTTTATATCCATAGCCAGACTCCTTTACTTTATTCATAATATAATATATGCTGTATATAATTTCAGTTGACACTTAAAATTCCAATTCTGTTTCAAGACTGTCCCTTAGAGCCTGTCTAGTATCTCGTATTGGTGGATTTTTGAGATGATTTTTCGCTAGGCTAGGCAGGCTCTTAGCCCCATACATGTATATGTATGGGGAAGCATATATATCATAATAATAATAATAAGGAAGTGTTTAAATTGGATCTGCTTATCCTCGTTAACCGCACTAATCCTCTGCCTTCAGATTATGCGCCGGAGGATTTGATACGGCCGGGTGTCATTTTTGATACAGATGGTGATTTAGAAAAGCATTATTTAAGAGAGCCCGCAGCTTATGCCCTGGAAGGCCTCTTTGACCACGCTGCCAGAAATGGTTTATATCTAGCCGCCATATCCGGTTATCGTTCTTATGGGCGGCAAAAAGAAATATACGATAATAATTTAAAAACCAAGGGATTTGAACATACAAATATGTATTCGGCAAAACCTGGCCAGAGCGAACATCAGACCGGCCTTGCTATGGATATTTCCACCTGCCTGATTAACTATGATTTAGATGAAGCATTTGCAGATACTAAGGAAGGTAAGTGGGTAGAAAAAAACTGCCACCATTTTGGCTTTATTCTTCGTTATCCTAAAAACAAAACAAAAATTACCGGGTATGCCTACGAACCCTGGCATCTGCGTTATGTCGGCAGCCAGGCAGCTCTTAAAATGACTAATATGCAATTGACTTTAGAGGAATATCACGCTATATTATAATAGAAATGTACAAATATGATGAAGAGGTGCCCAGATGATACGCTTTATTTTCGTTGCAATTTTTCTTTTACTGTTTTTTATCATAAGTATCCCACTTTACTTAATCGAAATGCTCATCGGCTTATTTAATAAAGATATCAAAGCAAGGAGCTCACAGTGGATTGTTGTCCAGGCTTTTAAGTTCATTCTTTTCATATGCGGAACAAAGATTGATGTTACAGGTTTAGAAAATGTGCCTAAAGATACACCTGTCCTTTATGTTGGTAATCATCAAAGTTATTTTGACATTGTCATTGGATATACGCTGGCTAAAAATAATACCGGTTTTCTTTCTAAGAAAGAAATGAAAAAAATTCCTTTTATTAATATATGGATGATGTTTCTCAATTGCCAGTTTTTAGATCGTGATAATATTAAAGAAGGTCTGAGGACGATATTGCAATGTATTGAATTGATTAAATCCGGGACTTCTATTTTTATTTTTCCTGAAGGCACAAGAACGCCTGGAGAAACGATGCTGCCATTCAAAGAGGGGAGCCTGAAAATTGCGGAAAAGACCGGATGTCCCGTTATTCCCGTGGCCATAACCAATACAGAGCAAATATTCGAGAATCATATCCCCCACATTGAAGCCACGAAGGTTCGTTTCCAGTTTGGAGAGCCTATTGATCTTAAAACTTTAGCAAAAGAAGATAAGAAGCACTCTGGTGCCTATGTCCAAAAGATTATTAAAAACATGTTGGAAAATATTAAAAAAAATGATACAATCTAATATAGCACATAAGAAGGAGGGTCTATCGTGACTATTACACCACTTGTATCATTTTCTTTGTCTCCGGTGGCAATCGTCTTAATCGTCATCGCCGTCATTTTACTGGGAGTACTTATTTTTCTGGGTATCTGGGGTTCAAAACAGCAGAAGAAAGCAGAAGCTCAGCAGGCAGAGATGCAGGCTGCTGCTCAATACGTATCGATGCTGGTTATTGATAAAAAACGTATGAAACTTAAAGAAGCCGGCCTGCCCAAAATGGTCGTTGATGCAACACCTAAGTATCTCCGCCGTTCAAAGGTTCCGGTTGTTAAAGCTAAAGTCGGTCCCAAGATCATGACGCTGATTTCTGATGAAAAGATTTTTGACTTAATTCCAATAAAGCAGGAAGTAAAAGCTTCCGTTAGTGGTATTTATATCATTAGCGTCAAAAGCCTGCGCGGCCCTGCATTAACAGCACCAATAAAGCAAGGGTTCTTTAAAAGGATGAAGGCTAAAGTGACCGGAGGAGCCAATAAATAAGAGCACATAAAACCGTCTTGGTAATCAGATACAATTCTCGATTGCCAAGACGGTTTTTCTACCTTCAATCTTCAGGTGATATAATATAGTTGGTTAAAGAGCCTATCCCTGCTATCTCACAAGTTATAGAATCGCCATTCTTTAAAAATCTAGGCGGCGTAAAGCCTAGTCCCACTCCGGAGGGCGTGCCTGTAGCAATGATATCACCCGGCTGCAGCGTTATATGTTCAGAGAGATCGGCAATAATTGAAGCCACATCATGGATCATCATCCCGGTGTTGGAGTCCTGCCTCAATTCTCCATTGACGTAACTTTTTATATCTAACTCAAGAGGTAAAGAAAGCACGCTTTGATGAACAATCACTGGTCCCATTGCACAGTAATTATCGATGCTTTTGCCTAAATACCATTGTACCCGCTCTTTTTGAATGGCACGGGAAGATAGATCATTTAAAATACTATAGCCGAAAATATGTTTCTGTACCTGATCCTTTTTTATGTGTTTACCGGCTTTACCTATGATAACGGCAAGTTCAACTTCGTAGTCTACCTGTGCATCCAAATCAAACCGGGCATGGACTTTATCCTCAGGTCCCAGTATTTCATTTGCTCTTTTCGAAAAATAGACACTTTTAGGTACATGATCATAAGCAGTCCTGTTTAACGCCCTTCTCGTTTCTTCTAAATGCTCCTGATAATTAACACCTACACAGATAATATCATGAATCGGTTTTTTAATAGGAGAAAGTATCTTGACATCTTTCTCTGAAAAATAAGTTAAAGAACCTTCTGGTTTCTCCAATGCTTCTTTTAATGCGGCTAAATCCCTGTCGCTCATCTCTGCCATTAATGACATGAAATCTTTGTAGGACTTTTTAAAAAAACTATTGAGGGATAAAATTCTCTTACTATCTAAAGTATATACACCTAATTGCTCGTTGCCGTCAATTAAAAAACGAATAAATTTCATAAATCTTAATGCTCCTTTTATATGTATCAAAATCACAACTACGGTATAAGACTCAAAAACTTGGCCTCTCAATATTATAATACATAAAACCTCATTTGTGTTATTTTGCATTAAAATTTAATAAAATAATCATTCCAAAACCAATCCTTTGCCTAGGTCTATTTGACCTGTCTCATTAATTTTTCTTTTTATATCTGCTTGATATCCAGATAATATTCGTATGCTTCCTTATCTGTATATTTCTCATGAACAACTTTTCCAACAGCTTTTGCCATGGCTTTCGGGTCATCAGCCTGAAATATATTTCTTCCCATATCCACACCATTGGCACCTTCACTAATGGCTCTATAAGCCAATGTTAACGCTTCATCCGGAGGTAATGTTTTTCCTCCGGCTATCACAATCGGTACCGGGCACCCTGCTACGATTTTTTCAAAATCATCACAATAATAGGTTTTAACCAACTGAGCCCCAACCTCTGCAATAACACGGGTTGCTAACGAAAAAAACTGAGGATTCCTGTCCATATCTTTACCTACGGCAACGACACCTAATGTTGGTATTCCATATTTCATGCCTGAATCAATGGCTTTTACCAGATTGAGAATTGACTGCTTTTCATCATCCGTTCCCATAAACGTCTGGACCGCCATACATGTAGCATTCATACGGATAGCATCCTCGATATCCACACCAATGCCTTCCGAAGTAACATCATCAGACAGCACTGTGCTGCCAGCCGTGCACCGGAGAGCAACCGCCTTATTATACATAGGCGGCACACAACTCCTTATAGCGCCTCTTGTCGCCATAAATACATCTATCTCTTCCGCCAGCTCAGGAATTAACAAGTCCAATCTTTCCAATCCTTTTGTGGCTCCCATAATATAGCCATGATCAAAAGCCAACATCAGTGTATTGCCACTTTTGGAATTGAATATTCTGGACATGCGGTCTTTCATTCCCCAGTCCATATGTTCCATTCCTTTAATATGATACTCGCTCTTTTTAGGTGGAATATTGACTTTGAAATTTTTAGTAGGGTCAATCCCTGCATAGTCTTCATTTTTTAAGGTGCTTTCTTTTTCAGCCATCACTTTAATTCCTTTCTACTTATATTTTCTTTTTTAGTTTTCTTTGTTCCGCATAGTAGTTAATAATCATCGCAAGAATCAACACCAAACCCCATATAAATGTTTTTTGGTAACTGCTGAACCTCAGCATATTAAATCCACTAGATATGATTTGTAACGTGATAATTGAAATAACAATCCCCACCACCTTTCCAAATCCGCCAAAGGGACTAACCCCTCCTAAAATGGCAACTAACAGACACTGGAGAATATATGATGAACCATAATCCGCCTTGGCCGACATAGATCTGGAGGTAAGGATAATACCTGCTATAGATGATAAAAACCCGCTGATCATAAATGTCTGTAATGTAACTTTCACATTTTTTATTCCCGTAAACCTTGCACTTTTTTCACTTGTACCTAAAAGATATATCTCCCATCCGATTTTTCGTTTTTGTAAAATCATTGTTGTCATCAATGCTACAATGATAAATATCCACATAATCAACGGCACTCCCAATATCATCAGTGACCCAATTCTGCCATATTCATCAGGAAGGCCTACTACGGCAGCACCTTTAGTTATCGCAATTCCAATTCCCGAAAACATCTGCATTGTTCCTAACGTTGCAAGCATTGCCGGTACACCCAACTTAGAAACGATAAAACCGTTAAATGCACCGCAGCCAATACCGACAGCCAATGCCGTAGCACATCCTAACAAAATCGAAATTGTACCGACGTGTTCGTATGTATTCAAAATTACAATACTGCATAATATGCCACTTAGATTCGCAATACCTACAACAGATAAATCAATCCCTCCCAGCAACATGGCAAACATAACTGCAACGGTTAAAATTCCTATTTCCGGAAGCTGAAACATCATGGACTGAAAATTACTCCATTTTAAAAATAGTGACGTATCAGGAACTAATACTATCATAAACACAAATGCCATAACCATGATAAAGAACAAACGAAGCAAGCCGGCATCTGCATCTTTTATAAACTTTTTCATAGATGGTCTCCTTTTAAACTTCTTACATTACCGGAGGCAGCTTCCTACCATCCTTCAATACCTGATAAGCAGAAATACCTGTTCCAGCCACAATAATAGCACCCGTTATAAATTCCTGCCAGACAGAAGGGATACCTACAAGAATCAGACTGCTCCTGACCATAGTAATAAGAAAAACCCCAAGAAAAGTTCCTAAAACGGTTCCTTTCCCTCCGCTTATTTTTGTTCCTCCCAGCACCACCATGGCAATAATAATCATTTCACTACCCATTAGGTCTGTAGGGATGCACATTCTTGATTGAATAGAGTGACAAATGCCAGCAAGGCCCGAAACCAAACCAATAAACCCATATACCAAAACGGTTATGCCCTCAACGGGAAATCCCGCTTTCCTTGCAGACTCTTTATCTCCTCCAATTGCATAAATCATTCTTCCTTGCATTGTCCTATTTAATATAAAATAAACAACCATCATGATAGCTATCAAGACAAGAACAGTCACAGGCATGGCGCTTGTGGAGACTCCCGAATTAACTCTAAACAAGTCCGCTTTTGCTATTGCTTCTAGCGGGGTAACCAAGCGATTAACCTGTTTGCCCCCCAGTGTGGATATGAGTAACCCATAGAAAACACTAGAAGTTCCTAATGTAACAATAAATGCCGGCAGTTTAAATTTCGTAATCAGAAAGCCATTAATCAATCCCAGTAGAAGCCCAATGGACATAGCCATAACAAACAGCCATACTGCTGAACTTGAATAATTGACAGACTCCGCGTACCGGTTGGTTATGTACATTGATACTACCGCTATGGCAGGAAAGGATACATCAATCCCACCAATAATAATACCCAGCATAACTGCAAATGCCATAATACCATTAATAATTAAGTTTCTTATAATCGACACAAAATTCACTGTCGTAAAAAACACTGGGTTTCTTATCCCTATAAATAGAGCCAGAATAATAATCGTCAGTAATAAAAATAACTCATTTTTCAATTTGTGATTTTTCATAAAATTCACACCTTTAGGTCTTTAAGCTTCACTTAATCTGGAGGATAATGCGTCTCCATCCAGTTCATTTACGTCATATTCGCCGATGATATAGCCTTTTTTCATAATAAAAAATCGGTTGCAATTGTTCAAAACCTCAGGGATATCATCAGAGATGATAATGACCCCCATTCCTTTTTTAGCTAACTGTCTTGCATATAAATGAATATCTGTCTTCGCACCAATATCAACGCCAACCGTCGGGCAATTGAGAATCAGTATTTTGGGATTCATTGTCAGCCATTTGGCAAGAACGACTTTTTGCTGATTTCCACCAGATAATGACTGAACAGGTAATTTCTGAGACGGAGTTACAATTTTCAGCTCCTCAATCCACTCATCAACCTTTTCCGTAATATATTTATTTTTAATGAAGCCCATTCTACTGAGCATATGAAGAAGAGAGGCACTGATAGTATTTTTAGTTATGCTGTGAGGCATAAATAGACCTTCTGTTAACCTATCTTCCGGAACATAGGCAATCCCTCTGCGAATAGCATCAGATGCGTCATTTAACTTAACCTTTTCATCCTCTATATACAAATTTCCCTCCGTCAGCCTCTCTAAGCCAAATAGTGCCTTTGCCAATTCAGATCTCCCCGAACCCAGCAGACCAGTAATTCCAACAATTTCACCCTCGTGCAAATCAAAGGATACATCTTTAAATACTGACTTTATCCCAATTTTATCTGCTTTAAGTAATCTCTTCCCAATTTTTTCAGGCTCTCCAAAGGCTGTTTGTTCAATCTTACGTCCTGTCATATAATAAATAAATTTATCTGAATCAAAGTCTTTCATGCTGCCTTCAATAACTTTCTTGCCATTCCTCAGTATAGTTAATTCCTCAGCAATTTCAAAAACCTCTTCCAGCTTATGACTAATAAATAATATCGCTATTCCTCTGGCTTGTAATTCCCTTACCAGACCAAACAGAGAAGCTACTTCTTTTTTAGTTAATGCCGTCGTTGGTTCATCCATAATCAGTAATTTAGCATCCTGAGACAGTGCCCGGCATATGGCTACCAATTGTTTGTCTGCAACCGGCAATTCACCAAGCAGCGCATCAGGGTCAATACTAATATTAATTAAAGACATCACCCTTTTTGCTTTCTCCTTGATGGATTTCCAGTGTACCAGTTTTTTGCCTTCGATACGCTCAGATGCTAAGGCAATATTTTCTGCCACAGATAGATTGGGGAAAACAGCAAAATCCTGATAAATAATCTGTATCCCTTCATCAATGGCCTGTCGGGGTGTAAGATTTGAAAATTTTTTACCATTAATCTCTACAGTTCCTTCATCAGGCGTATAAAATCCTGATATGATTTTGATTAATGTAGATTTCCCACCTCCATTTTCCCCGGCAAGGCATCTTGTTTCACCCTCAAGGATGACCATATCCACATCTTCCAAAGCTCTGACACCTGCAAAATTTTTTGATATACCTTTTAATTTTATCAATTCTTTTTTCATAAATGGTATCTCCTTTATTCTCAAATGTGGATTATAAAATTAGAAATCATAGTCAGCCATATTATCCTTTGTCACGTCAATCCAGGCTTTTCCATTAAATACTGTTCCTTCAAGTTTTAAATCCTGATATCCCTCGGGCGTCAGACTCATTCCATCATGTATCTCTTCACCCTGAAGGACTTTAAGGGCCAATTCATTAAGTGCATACCCCGCATCTGCCGGATCCCAGAATGAAATCATATCAATTGCACCAGACTCTAGGAACTGCTCTGCGGTAGAAACTAAGCAAGTACCTAAAACAATCGTATCCTCTTCTTTTCCAGCCTCTTCAATGGCTCTGGCCACGCCTGGAATATCTGCCATCGCCGAACCTTGAAACCCTAAAAGATCAGGATATGCCATTAACAATTCTTTTGTTTTAGTGTAAGCCACTTCTGAATCCTCTTGTGTTTCATTTTTATTTGAAACCAATTCCATATTCGGGAATTGTTCTTCTTGTAAACTTACGGCTGATTCTACCCATATATTATGTGATGTTGCTGTTAACGCACCGACAAATGTTGTATATTTTCCTTCTCCGCTCATGAATTCTCCCAGATTCTCCATTAAATGTTCACCATATTCTACATTATCAAAAGCTTCTAAGTCATAATCTGCATTCTGAATATCTGTGGCTTCATGGGCAATGACGACAATACCTGCCTCTCTTGCCTTTTTTAGAACCGGTTCAACGGCTTCTGTTGAATTAGGAATAACAATCAAGGCATCAACGCCCTGAGCAATTAAGTCTTCAATAACTCTGGCTTGCTCAGCCGGATCCGCTGTGTTATGACCGGTAATATATGCATCTACTCCCGTATCCTGCCTAAACTTCTCAAGGCCCACTTCCATCCTGTCATACCAAGCAATACCCGTAATTTTAACAACAGTCGCAATAGTGTACTGATTATCTTTGTCATCCGCTTCTTCTGATGATATTGTATCAACGGTTTTTTCGGATTCTGTCTGCGGTATAGAGGTATCAACTGATGAACCATCAGAACAACCCACACACAATGTGATTACTAATACAAATAGCATAAAGGTAGCCAATAACTTTTCTTTCATATGTAAACCCTCCAATCATAATAGGTAGTTATGCTTTATCTTCATAAGGAAAAACCCTTGTCATACCTTCGGGAACTTCAATAAATGGGCAGTTTCCGATTTCATAAATGAAATCTACGCTGGATTCAGTTCCCATATAAGCATGAATATCTGTAAAGAACTGACCGGTCTGCAGCACAGAAATTCCCTTTTCCTCATATTCTTTCATTGCCTTTTCCAAATCTTCATCCGAAAGCTTTTCCTTAATATGATGCAGTCCGGGCCCCCGACGATCTAGGTATTCCTGATAAATTGTCGGTCCATAAACAGGCTGGATAATTTCTATTTCAAAGTCTCCAACTGTCGTAATGGCTATCATAAATTTAAACGGCTCATTGACAGCTTTTCCTCCAACCTTAAGATTTTTCATGGATGTGTCATCAAAACTTCTGACTTTCCATGGTCCTATTTTCAAAGTATCTACCCACGCCTGCATTGTCTTCTCCAAATCATCAGTAATAGCACATACTTGCCAAATCTTGCGTTTGGCATTGAATTGTTCAAGCTCTTTGTTCGTCATCCTAATACCTACCTCCTGGTTTACTTATTACACATCTTAAAATATGGTGTATTGCAAGGTGCTTCCCAATATTTTAATAGTTCTTCATCCATTCTGGCCAGACACATCTGAAAACCTGCCTGCTCCTGAACTGTTAATAATTCTCCAACATAGTTAGCTACTATCTCAATATTTTTCTTTTTCAAATATGAAACACACTTTCTATAGATTATAAACAATTCCATCAATGTCGTTGCTCCGGATCCATTAATAATCAGCATCACTTTTTCTCCATTTATGATAGATAAATCTTTCAATAGAGCCTCCAGCATAATGACTGCTGTTTCATCTGCTGTCTTCATTTTTTGCCGACCACCGCCTCCTTCTCCGTGTTGTCCCATACCTATTTCCATTTCATCTTCATCAAGTTCTGCCAATGTATAACCTGTAACAGGGTGTGTCGCTCCTCTTATTGCTACTGCCAAAGTAGCCATATTATCAGCAAATCTCTGAGTTATTTCAGCTGTTTCTTCGAGCGTTTTCCCTGCCGCCGCTGCCGCTCCGGCAATTTTATATGTAGGAATGCAGCCCACAAGGCCCCGACGATTATCTGCATCACCTCTGCTAACAGTCGAAATATCCTCTTGAGTAACCACTTTTTTCACATTCAGTCCTTCTCTTTCAGCTTTTTTCATCGCTAAATTTCCTGACAGCATGTCTCCAGCGTGGTTAAGTACTATATATAAGACCCCCTTTCCTTTATCTGCCATCTTAAGAGCCTGGACACATGCCTCCGGACCCGGTGCTGCAAAAATATCCCCAATTACACCGATATCTACCATTCCTTCCCCAACAAAACCGGCGCAAGATGGTTCATGGCCCGCTCCTCCCATTGTTACAATTGTAACCCTGTTAGCAGTCTCAAGTTTCTTATTCACCACCTTTCTGTCCTCAGACAACAAGACTATATTTTTATTAGCTTCTGCATAGCCTTCTAATAATTCATCAGTTATGCAATTTGGATCGTTAATAAACTTCTTCATTTTCATAAATCGGGATTCCTTTCGTTTTATAATATCCTTCTAAAAGACCTTTAAAAAACAGGTACAAGCTTACAGCTCCCGCATCAGGTGTTCCTATGGTTTGTTCTCCATAAGATTTAGCCCGTCCGTACTTTGCCGTAAATGATTTTGTCGCCTCCATTCCCGCCTTGCCACCCTGTTCAATGCTTGTTAAGATAAGTAGTATCTCCTCCTTTGCTGCATCAGAGGCTTCCACTGCCGGAATCAGTGTATCCATCATTGTTTTATCACCAATATCCGCCGGCGTGAGATCCCTCATTTCTCTCAAGGCTTCCCTAAATCCTTTTTTAAGCTGTTGTGGTGTCATCGTATCTTCATCTTTAAATGCCAGAGAAAAGCCTTGAAACAACGTACCCCATAAAGGACCTGCTGATCCACCATTAACCTGCATTATTTCAAAGCCTAAGTGATTCGTAAATTCATAAAAAGTCTCATCCTCCCAGTTCTTTACACATAATCGGATTTTATCTGCAATCTTTTCAATCGTTATCCCATGATCACCATCTCCAAATTTTGAATCAATTATACAAAAGTAATTACTATTTTTTTCAAGCGCATTTGCCGATATTAAAAGAACTTCTGATATGGTGTCTTTCGTGTTTTTTAACATATATAACCTCTTTTCTTATCATTTCTTGTCAAGATTAACTTTATTTACAACGTATTATAATTGTGTTTGTTAATTTTGTCAACAATTTTAATAAATTTGCAATTGCATTTGTAGGATTTTTATATTAAGTAACTTTTACCCACTGTCTTAACTGTCCGCTATTGAATATGGCATCACATAATTGCACTTCTCTAAATCCCTCTTTAAAATCAGGGAATTTTTTTGGCTTCCGATAATCGCCCTCAATGATATAGGTGTATACTTCTTTAAATAATTGCTTTGACGTATCTGCAAATCCTTCATTATGCCCTCCCGGAAGAGCTATTATCTGCCTTGCTTCAGGATAAACCAAAGAAGGGTCTCTGATAATCATCTCATTGCCTTCATCTCTTTTCCCAATAATTAATTCATTGGGCGTTTCAGAATCCCAGACCAACGAAGCTTTTGATCCATTAATTTCAAAGTAAACCCTATTCTTTCTGCCTGCTGCCATTTGATTTACCGTATAACACCCTTTAGCACCATTGTCAAAGTTAAGAAGTACTGTCGCATAATCCTCCGTGTCAATTAAAACCTCGTCATATTCCATCGCCTTCACCAATTTCCCAGACCATGATTCAATACTTGATTTAGGCTTTTTTCTTGTTTTATGTATCGTTTCCATATCTGCCATAACCTCAGTGATTTGACAACCACTGACATATTCAACCAAATCCATCCAGTGTGTTCCAATATCTCCTATTGCACGGGTGTTTCCACTTTGTTCGGATTCCAGTCGCCAACTATAATCTGTTTCATAAAAAAGCCAGTCCTGGAGATATGAACCGGTAATTACATTAATTTTACCTATGTCACCTCTATCAACACAAGCTTTTGCATGCCGGATCAAAGGATAATAACGTATGTTAAAGTGGATAGCGTGCACACGATTCATCTTCTTTGCCAAATCAAGTATTTTCTTTGCTTCGTTTACTGTCAATGTAAGAGGTTTTTCACAAATAACATGTTTATTTGCCTTCAGGGCTTTTTCTGTCATCTCAAAATGGCAGGAGTTCGGGGTGCAAATGTGAACAACATCTATTGCTTCATCCTTCAACAATAACTGGTAATCATCATAATATTTAGAAATACCCATTTTTTCAGCCTTTATCTTGGCTTTCACCAAATCATTCTCTGCTATTGCCGCTACGTTGCCTATGAAAGTTCTATTAACGGCTTCAATATGCTCTTCGCCTATAAATCCCGCCCCAATAATACCGACATTAAGTTTTTGTCCATTTTTCATTTTATTTTTCCTCTTTCATTTTTTCATAACATATGTTATAGTCTTTGTATATATTATATTAACATTATTTCTTATATCGTGTCAATATGATATAAATTCATAAATATTTTTAGATCTTTTTGTTTATTTTTTTCATTTTATTGTTAATTTATTTATTTATCATTTTTTATTTAGTTACTTTTGTTATACACCTTGAATTGCTTTTGTTTATATGGTAAACTTTTCATAATGTCATTTAATATAAAAATAATTGTTGAAAACATAAGAGGAGAGGTACGATATGGAATTGAATCGAGAAAAGGCAATGCGACTGATAAAAATTTCCCAAATGTATTACGAAAAAGATATGACACAAAGCGAAATTGCAAAAGAGTTAAGCATATCACGACCCTTAGTTTGCCGCCTGCTGAGCGAGGCACGAAGTAAAGGGATTGTCACCATTACTATCAATACTTTGAATGAAAATAATTCACTGATTCGTAATCAGTTATGTAATATTTTCGGACTAAAGGATGCTACCATTATTCCCGAAGATATAATGACTAAAATAAACGATGAAAAAATTGGAATTTATGCTGCTAAGGCTTTTAATGAATATATTAAAGATAATATTAACATCGGTTTAGGGTGGGGGCGGCTGATTAGTTTGGTTATCGAAAGCACCAGCCCCGAAAACGATACCTCTAAAAAAAATAACACTTCAATCTGTCCACTCATTGGTAACATTTTGATTTCTAACCATGATTATAACATTAACGAAAAAATTCTGAAGTTAACTACTAAAAAAAGAGCCCAGCCACATTATTTATATGCCCCAGCTTTTTTAGAGTCTGAACAAGATATGAAATTATATAAAGAAACTGAGAATTTCAAGTCAGTCAATCATCTTTGGAATAAGCTTGACGTTGCTATTATTGTAATTGATAATTATCCATCGGTGCCTGATTTCGGAAGCGTTGCCCGATATGCCGATCTATTATACACAAAAAAAGCTGTCGGGAACATTCTCGCATACTATTTTACCATTACAGGCGAAATATTACATTCAGAAACGGACTATGCTGTTCAAATCCCTCTTGAGTTACTGGCTTCATGTCAGAATATTATCGGTTTATGTCCTAACAACGTGAGTGAAAAAGCAATTTTAGGAGCATTGAATACAGGTCTTTTTACCCATATTGTAGGCTCCGATAAAATAATTAATTCCGTCCTGCAACTTAGGAGAGAGCGTATTTAACAACTGAGAGCTGTGAATCTTTTACGCCTGAGGAAACTTTAGCCCCTATAGATTATGGAATCCAAGACGGACAGAAGTATGTTCCTTTTTATATCCTGAAGGAGAAATTCCGCAGATTTTTCGGAAAATACGATTAAACTGAGAAAAACTAGTAAAACCACATTGCTCGGATATACCCGCAATCTTTTCATTCGTATTGATCAAAAGATATTGGGCATTTCGTATCCGGGTCATTTGGATATAGGAGGTCAATGTACGGCCTGTGACTTTCTTAAACTGGTGTGACAAATAATAATTACTGATAAAAAATTGTTTTGCTAAAGTGTCTAAACCAATATCTTCTTGATAATGGTTATGAATATATGAGGTAATGATGGAAATCCTCTTCTCCATGTTACTTTCAAGCTTTTCGTTGACATAGTTATTATTGTCTTTCACAGTCCAAAATGCATATAAAAATTCAATAAATTTTTGATGGAACATTAATTTTTTAACTTCATTGGAAATCATCTGTTTAGACAAAGTGAAAATCTCATTCAACAGGTTAATGAGAGGTAGGCGATGTTCTTTATTAAAACGAAAGATAGGAACCGGCCAGGAAAAAGGCTCCAGAATAGTTTTAAACGCAGCCTGATTACCAAAGTAATTATCCGGGTATAAAAAATTAATAATAAGGCGTTTAGAAGGCTGATCCCCAAAATACACTGTTTTATGAAGCAGTGAGGGTCGTAATAAAACAAAGTCATAAGGAATCAGCCCATAAGATACGCCTTCAATGATATGATTAGCACTGGAATCTAACAAAATATGAAGCTCATAAAAAGAATGAAAATGCTGAAAATCCATATTGATATTATAAGAACGGTCATCATAGTCAAAATAATAATATAAATTATTTGGCAGATCATTAATTATAATGGCATGTTTTTTTTCATAATATAATACTTCGGAAAATCCACTCATGTGCTCATTCCTTTCTTCGTAACTACCCCCTTCTTCAGAACTTAATCAGAGGAAGCAGCGAATGCGTAAGTCTCGACTGGGCAATCTGGGTAATTGCAGGATACCTTTTTAATTTACATAACACTTTATAATAACTTAACAAAAATATTACTATAAGTCAACAAGAAAATCGATTTCACCAGACTATTCTTGTTATGTTTTATAGTTTTTAACCAATATTAGTAAATAGTTTTTATTTTCTGGGATTTAACCAAAATATTAATGATTATAAGTCTTGATACTCGGTAAATTTAATGATATAATCCTCATATATTAACAAAAACATTCCAAACTACTAACAGAAATAATATTAATTTTATGTTAAATGTAGATATGAAGGGCACCGGACGCATCGGCAAACCCGAACGTTACATGCAGTCATTCTCCAAATAGGTTAACCCCAAAAAATTTAGCAGGGGGTAGTGTAAAGCAGCCTATGAAAAACCGGGTCAAAAAAATTGGCCCATCTGAACCTTGAAAATCGCAAATATTGAAGTCTTTGGCAGCGTACGCCACCCTTGACGGCATGACAAAACAA
>Ga0153996_1000178_pt1 | contig 32720 bp, 37 predicted proteins | sample TSNC080MetaG_FD_104728 | JGI IMG/M metagenome (GOLD analysis project Ga0153996, IMG submission 104728) | Attine ant fungus gardens microbial communities from North Carolina, USA - TSNC080 MetaG | ecosystem: Host-associated > Fungi > Mycelium > Unclassified | place: USA: North Carolina, Lumber...
GAAACCACACTAAACACCTATTCACACTTATATCCAAATAAACAGGCAGAATTGGCAGACCAGTTGGAGATTGCCAATGGAGAGGAGGAATGACCATGAGCGGAGTTCATAAATACCCAACAATCAGTTTTCGCATATCCCCAAGGGAACGTGATGAAATAGAAGCCAAGATTATAGCCAGCGGAATGCAAAAGAAAGATTATTTTGTCCGTTCCTGTATCTACAACAGAGTATGCGTGGTTGGTAAGAAGGAACTGATTTATAAGCTTGTAGAGGAATTACAGGTTATGCAGGTTAATATCACAGAGGTAGTAAATCAATTTGAACAGCAGGAAGTTGTGTTATCTGATGAAGGATTAGAAGAAATGGGAAATGATTGTCTGGATATGCTCAAAGCCATTTTATGGTTGCTGGATGGTGCAAAATATCTCTGGCAGGGAGCTGATAACAATAATGAAAAAAGTCCCGACAGCGGCAACTGTTAGGACTTCTGATAACTCGTAAATCTCTGCTATCTATATAATCACAACACAAGTATAGCAGAGGTTTTCCAGAGTATCAACGAGAATTTTTACAAATGGAGGACATTATGGAAGAACAGAAAACAGAATTGAAACTAATAAAAATGTCAGAGATACAGTCACAAGAAATACAGTGGTTATGGTTTCCATTCATACCATATGGGAAGCTGACAATTATTCAAGGTGATCCAGGGGATGGAAAGACCACACTGGTCTTGAATATAGCTGCCAAGTTATCTAAGGGAATTGGACTTGATGAAGATATGAAAGTATTAGAGCCTATGAACATCATATACCAGACCGCAGAGGATGGATTAGCCGATACAGTAAAGCCAAGGTTAGAACTGGCAGGAGCAAATTGTGAACGGATTGCTGTCATTGATGAAAGTGAAAAATCGCTTTCTATGATAGATGAAAGGCTGGAAGAAGCCATTATAAAAACAAATGCCAAGCTGCTGATTTTAGATCCAATACAGGCTTATCTGGGTGGTGGAACGGACATGAACAGAGCAAATGAAGCCAGAGACATGACTAAGAAATTAGGACTGCTGGCAGAAAAATATCAATGTGCCATTGTGCTTATCGGTCATATGAACAAAGCTGCTGGAAATAAGGCGGCTTACAGGGGCATGGGTTCCATTGATTTCTTTGCAGTAGCGAGGAGTGTCCTGCTGGTGGGCAGAGTGGAAGGACAGGCAAATACCAGAGCTGTTGTCCAGATAAAAAACAACCTTGCTGCCTTTGGACATCCGAAAGCGTTTGAACTGTCAGAGGACGGTTTTCATTGGCTGGGAGATTACGATATAACCGCTGATGAAGTACTGGGTGGGCTTGCACCAAAAGTAAATAAATTGGAACAGGCAAAGCAATTACTTCGGGAACTTGCTGAAACAAACAATGCCATGCAGAGCAATGAGATTTTCAATCTGGCAGATGAAGAAGGCATATCCAAAAGAACACTGGAAAATGCCAAGAAGGAATTGAATATCAGAGCTAAGAAAATCAACAATTCATGGTATTGGGAACTGGATAAAATACAACCACAATAGGAAGAACGCAACAATGCAGAGTATATAGAATTTGCGGAGATGAACATTGCAAGGTTGTAAAAACTATAGACATTGCGTTGTTGCGGGCTTGAAAAAAGGAGGACCAAAAAGTGAAACAAATACAGATATCAGAGAAATTATTTATTGCGTTAATGAAATATCATGTCATGGATTTAGAGGAGGTTCAGCCATATATAAAAAAGGGATTGATGGATAAGATGGATTCGATTACGATGCGATTACTATATTCTAAATATAAAACAGCACCAACGGAGGAAGAAAAGGAGAAAGCCAGAATGGAATATCTGGATAAACGAGGAGTGCCGGAGAGCTTCCGATGGTGATTCTTCTCTAACCACCAATAACAGGAGCGTGACACGCTTCTGTATATAGCAGACAACGAGAAAGTCGGATTGGAGGACGGTACGATTATGATTAAACAGCCAGAGCATGGAAGCCGAAATGTGAATGATACTTTTCGCAGGTTTGAAGCGAGGATGATAGAAAAGATGAATGAAGCTTTTGGAGATATTGAACTGAGCAGAGCAGAGGAAAAAACTTTGATATGGCTTGCCGGATGGGAAGAATGTACGGTGGAACATTTGTTATCGGTCATAGAAAAAGTTGCCTGGAAACGGGTAGACGAAGTGGGCGGATACGCCCATGATAAAAGCGGATGTCATGACAGTTCCCATGCAGGGAGATGACCACTTTAAGCCCTCGGCGTTTGAGAGCGAAATACACCCATCGCACAAATCTTCGATTTGTACTCTGGGTATTTCGCCCTTGCAGGGAGCAAAGGTCAGCAGAGCTTCCCTTACAAATGCTGATGCATTTGTGTTGGTGCGGATACGCACGTCGGTTCGTAAACGGACACCTTATGGTGTCCACTCACACGAAGGAGGAAAAAGCCTATTGTAAGAAACTCATTTATTCAGATGTCAAAGTTAACAAATCTGAAGGGCAGGATAAGTTATATCTCCAGCCATGCAAGGCAGGAAAATTTGTATGCGGTGTATGAAACCACGGAACGCAAATTTTGGCGGGAACTTGCCAAGTGCAATCAAGGGGAATTTGTTAAAAGCGGAGCAGAGGGAAAATGTATCGAAGCAAGGGAATTGATTATTGCGCTACCAGAAAGTTTTGTGGATTATCAGCCGGATATGTTGCTGAAATTGTTTACAGAGCATTTTAAACAGAACTATGGAACGGAGTGCATTGCAGCCTTGCATCATAACAAACGCAAAACTAATTATCATATCCATCTAATTTTTTCAGAACGAAATCTGCTTAAAGAGCCAATAGAAAAGGTTGCGACAAGAAATATGTTCTATGATGAAAATGGAAAACATGTCCGTACCAAGAAAGAGATATTGGACGAAGCGGGGCAACTTCGTAAAGGTTGTAAAATCATTCCGAAAGGCAAAGTGTATGAGCGTAATCTGTTTACCACAAAAGACGCTAGATTCAAGAGTGAAAATTTTCTGGAGGAGGTAAAACGTTCCTATACAAATCTCATCAATATTTATGTCAAAGATGATAAGGAACGGTTGCAGGTGTTTGAAAAAAACGGAGTATATCTGCCAACAAAGAAGATTGGCAAGAGTAATCCAAAAGCAGAACAAATGAAAGCGGATAATGAAATTCGAAAAAAGTGGAATCAAACTGTAGACAGGGCGTTGGTCAGCGGAGTACCGGAAACGCAGATTACGAATGTCAAGCATATGGAGATCTCTGTCAAGGCAAGGGAATCTGTAAAGCAATTTGGCAGACAGCCACATTTATTTGCGGCTATTATCTTACTGGCGGTTGTTGCACTGGAACTCTTGATTACGCAGATATTCAAATTGGCTTGTCAGCAGGCAGGCAGAGGGAACGCAAAAATAGAACTAATGAAGGAGATATCATTAGAGGAAACAACACCAGAGAAACCGAAAAAGACGCTGTTGGCAGCTAAATATCCAAGACTTTCTGAAATTCATAATAAACTGGAAAATCAGAATTATGCGATTTATCAGAGGGAGCAGCAGTTAAGTGGATTGGAACAGGAACTTGTAAATACAAAGGGTATTTTTAAGGGAAAAGAACGGAAGAGGTTGCAAGAACAAATTGACCAGTTAAAGCCGCAGGTTGAGAGCATGAAGCATTATTTATCCAGTATCGTGCAGGAGTATGGCTATAAAACGGTAAAGGAATTTTTGACAGAGTATTCCACAGCAAAAACGGAAAATGCTGCTTATGAAAAGGCGACTACCAATTGGGAAAAGAAGTACGGTACAAAAGCGGAGTCCGACAGTATTAAAGCAAGGCTGGAATATCACAAACAGCAGATAAAGAAACGGGAAAACAGCAGACAACGTACCTACCACCATTCAGCAGACCGAGGTGCAAGATAGGAGGAAATTATGAAGAAACACATTGTTGGAGAGAACGGAATCAGTTATACTTTAGGGGCAGATGGATTGTACTATCCTGATTTAAAGTTGCCAGAGGAGACAAATTACGAGATTGGAAAGTATGGAAGAATGTTATGAGAAGATGGAACTGTTAATCGGGCAGATGAAGAAAAAGCAAGGTGTGACGGAACAGTTAAAAGCAGAAAATCAGATGTTATGGGTCATGCTTTCATAAGGAATAACAAAAATTTTATTGTAACAGACAGCTATTCAGAGGCAGTATTGTTGATTTTCTTTTTCGGCTGGTTACAAAAAAACATATTGAAAGGATTTTTGATTTATGAAAGCGGAATATAATATTGACAACGGTTCGGTAGACATTGTTTTTTCAGATGGTTCTACCATGTCCATTCTTTGTAATGTAATTGAGGATACAATGGATTTAAGTGTTATACAGCGCAGCGAATTTGACAGACTGGTTTACGAGCACCCGCTTGAATTTGTGGAATTGTTGCTGACTAACAAGTTAGAGGGTTACTTGAAAGGCTATGCGAAAGACTACCAATCTCAGGAGGACAAAATACGGGAGCAACTCATTAAAGACGGTTGCCCACCTTCACAGGCCGACACCATAGCCCATGAGTTTATGCGGTACGACAATTAGATGACAAAGCGACAGCCAATTTTTGTGGATGGGCTGCCGCTCTTTTTTTAGAGTTCTAAACGCAAAGCGGCGTTATTAACCGGATATCGTAAACACACCTCTCATTGATTTTACTTGCATATTTCAAAGTTTTGAAGTACAATATTGATTGAGGTGATATTACTATGGACTATCTGACTATCAAAGAAGCGGCTGAAAAGTGGGGCATTAGTGGTCGTATGGTAACGTACTATTGCGTTGATGGGCGCATAGATGGCGTGATGAGGAAAGGCAATATGTGGCTTATTCCGGCTGACACGGAAAAGCCTGCTGATAAGCGGTATAAAGCCCATGAAAGTGAGGATATAAAAAATGGCTGAACCTTTAATATTGTTGGTCGATGATGAAAAAGACATCACAGACCTTTTAGAAGATGTATTGCGCCGGGAGGGTTTTGCAAATATCAAGAAAGCTTATAACGGAAAAGAAGCTGTTGATATAAGCCGCGAATACTCCCCGGATATTATCGTCTTGGATATTATGATGCCGGGGATTAACGGTTTTGAAACGTGTAAGGCAATTCGGGACTTCACGCATTGCCCTATTCTTTTCCTATCGTCAAAAAATGATGAAGTTGATAAAATCCTTGGGCTGGCGATTGGTGGGGACGATTATATTACAAAGCCTTTCAATCCGAGGGAAGTGGCCTTTCGCATTAAGGCGCAGCTTCGCAGATTGGAATATAAACAGGACGGTGCGCAGGTTGATAATGGCGGCAAAATAAAAATTGGCCTGCTTGTGATTGATGTAGAGGCTAACCGTGTTTACAAGGGTGACAGCGAGATAGGATTAACAGCCCGCGAATACGGATTGCTTTTATATCTGGCTGAAAATCCCGATAAAATCATCAGCAAGGAACGGCTGTATGAACAGGTTTGGGGTGAGGACAGCGTAGGAATTGACAACACGATAATGGTTCATATACGGCATTTGCGGGAAAAAATTGAGGATGACCCATCAAGACCAAAACTGCTTGTAACGGTTAAGGGCTTGGGGTATAAGTTGGTGAAAAATTATGCGTAGTATATCCGGCATAAAAAGCGTTGTCTTTCTTTATATTGTTCTTGCCTTGCTTCTTGCCGCCGCCATACTTTTTGGTGCGATGTATGCGACTTATATTACAACGGTAGTTCGTCACAACGGCGAAGAGGCAAACAGCGAATGGCCGCTGCAATATGCGGAGAGCTTTGAGCAACATATATCCATAGAGGACGGTATTCCACAGGTAAGCGAAGCGGGGCGCATATCACTCGAAAAATTCAATCTATGGGTTCAGCTTTTGGACGATAACGGCAGTCAAGTTGCCGAATATTATAAACCCGCTGAAATCCCAAGGGATTATTCCCTTTCTGAATTATTGGAAATAGCGGACAAAAACAGTTATGACGGGTACGCAGTTTTTATCATACCCACGGTTCTTGATGGAACAAGCTATGAATACGTTATGGGTTTTCCCCTCGGCATTTCCAAAGTGACAACGTATTATAACAGTGACCGCTATATTGGTGGCAGACCCGTTGCTTACGTTGTAGTGATAGGGATATGTTTGTTAATTTTTATCATCGGTTTGTTATATGGGATATGGCTTATAAGGCACTTAACAAAAATCACAAAATCGACAAGTGCGATAGCTAAAAGAACTTATACGCCGGAACGGACGGGCGGCGCGTTTGGTGACGCATATAAGAGCTTAAACAGTCTGGATAGCGAAATACGGTTGAGTGATGAAATACGCGCCGATACAGACCGTATGCGTGAAGAATGGATAACCAATATCACGCATGACCTCAAAACACCCTTATCGCCCATCAAGGGATATGCCGAACTTCTGACAGACGCGGAGTATACCGCAACGCCCGAAGAAATCAAAAAATACGGGCAAATCATTTTGAAAAATACTGCTTACACAGAGCAGCTTATCAATGACTTGAAGTTGACGTATCAGTTGGAAAGCGGTATTATGCCCGTTAAAATGGAGACTGTAAATATTGCCCGTGAGGTTAAGGAAATCGTGATTGATATTGCAAACAATCCTGAATATATGGGGAAAACAATACAATACCAATGTGATGAAAACAAAATACTTGCAGATGTTGACCTATCACTGCTCCGGCGTGCGGTTTCAAATATTGTTATTAACGCCATCATTCATAATGCGCCGGAAACGGAAGTAACCGTATCCGTCCGATCAAGTGATGATATTACCATATCCATCAGCGACAACGGCAAGGGGCTTGCCGAAGAAGAAATTAAAAACCTGTTTTCCCGGTATTACCGTGGAACCAACACGGAGGAAAAGCCGCAGGGCTCCGGCTTGGGGCTTGCAATCGCAAAACAGATTATTGAATTGCATAGCGGCAGTATAGAGGTATACAGCGTATTAGGGAAAGGTACGGATATAACAATTCACTTGCCAAAACACGCGGAATAAAAATTAAGGTTAAAATAAGGTTCGCTGAAAGTTGCCATAAGGTTGCAGACTTATACTCTTTTATGAGATAGGTTTGCAACCTTTTTCATTTATCAAAAATTGAAAGGAGTTTAGTTATGGAGCTGACAGTTCAAAAGCTGACAAAGAAATACAAGGACAAAACCGCCGTTTCTGATGTGAGCCTTGTTCTTACACCCGGCGTCTACGGATTGTTGGGAGCCAACGGCGCGGGCAAGACAACCTTAATGCGAATGATCTGCGGCGTTTTGAAGCCTTCTTCCGGCAGCATTAGCTTAAACGGCAAAACAATTCAGGATTTGGGGGAGCGTTATTACGCCCATTTGGGATATATGCCGCAGGATTTCGGTTTTTATCCCGACTTTACCGCGCGGGAGTTCATGCTGTATATGGCGGCGGTAAAAGGTCTTGAAAGAGAAAAGGCAAAGAGCCAAACCGATAAGCTGCTGCACATGGTTAATTTACAGGATGTCGCGGGTAAAAAAATCAAGACTTTTTCCGGCGGGATGAAACAGCGGTTAGGAATAGCGCAAGCGGAATTGAATGAACCTTCTATCCTGATTTTAGATGAACCAACAGCGGGACTTGACCCCAAAGAACGGGTACGCTTCCGTAACATCATTTCAGACTTCGCAAAAGAAAAGATTGTAATACTGTCCACCCACATTGTTTCCGATGTTGCTTACATTGCGGACACTATCCTGATGATGAAGCAAGGGCATTTTCTGTTACAGGAGCCAATGGACACGGTAGCCGACGGAATTAAAGGAAAGGTTTGGGAGGTCTTGGTCGGTCAGCAAGAAGCGGACAAAATGAGCAGGCATTTCTGTGTTGTAAATCTGCACCATGAAAACGGCATGGTACGTTTGCGTATCGTACATGACAGCCCCCCGGTTACAGACGCATACCCGGCGGAGCCGAGCTTGGAGGATTTGTTCTTATATCATTTTCAAGATGAAATACTTGAAGGGAGTGACGAAGATGTTGATAAAATATGAGTTTTTGAAAATCGTCCGCAGAAAGTCCACTTTGATTGTTATGGCAATCAGCTTATTGGTGACTGCGTTCCTTTTCGGTCTGCCGGTAATGCAGTATCAAACCTATAATCAGGACGGCGTAATTAAGGGAACAGCGGGTATTGCTTACGAGAAAGAGCAGTACGAAAGTCTGTCTGTCCCCCTAACAGACGAATACATTGAGGACACTATCAGGGAGTATCAAAAGCTTTTTGAAAATCCTGATAATGTCGGGTATGACGGTAACGAAAAGTTTTTAGTCGGGGATGCTTACTGGAACTTTGTCGCGCCCCGGACAAAACTTCTGAATACGATTGCGGGAAATTATGACGCACCGGGTGAAAACTCCGGGTATAACAAGCTGCCGGATATGGATATGAGCAGCGGCGCGGCTTTCTATCAGACACGGGACGAAAAAATCGAAGCGTTATTAAATACGCCCTCACGCGTTTTGTCCGAACAGCAAAAAGAATATTGGCGCAACATGAGTAATGAAGTGGACACACCCTTGCAGTATGGGTACTACGAGGGATGGGAAATCATTATGAGCAGCTTTGAACTCTTGATGTTCGCGCTGCTGGCGGTTTGCATTGTGCTTGCGCCGGTTTTTGCCGGGGAATATCAAGCCGGAACGGACGCGGTCATTTTAGCCGGGAAATACGGAAAAACAAAGCTGATAACTGCGAAAACCATATCTTCGCTCCTATTTGGCTTACTCGCGTTTACGCTTCATATCGTAGTGGCGTTTGGAATACCGCTTATGGCGTTTGGCGCGGACGGGTGGAACCTGCCCACACAAATAGCAAATACAACAATTCCGTATCCGCACACATTCTTACAGGCTACGCTTATAAATCTTGCGGTCATTTACTTGGTGCTGCTTGCTATGATCGGGCTCACGCTGCTCCTATCTGCGAAGATGAAAAGCCCATATCTTGTTTTGATTGTTCTTGTTCCTGTGCTTTTTATTCCGCTATTTTTATCGCCTAACGGCACAACCGGGCTGTATAACCTGACCCTGTTCCTGCTGCCGTACCGCGCTACTATGCCGGAGGTTGGTAAGTATATTTCATATCAGTTCGGCGGGTTGGTATTGGATGCGCTATCCATGCGGGCGGTTGTCTATGCGGCGTTGACGCTGATTACCATTCCGTTTGCGAGAATAGGCTTCAAAAAACATCAGGTTTCAGGATAAGGAGAGTGCGTTATGAAGAAATGGTTTATTATCATTGGCATTGCTGTACTGATTGTCATAATCGTTGTAGCCGCTATAATTCTTCCCCCTACTTGGTCTAAAGGGTCTTTTGAGGCCATTGTTCAAGAGAGCGTCACAGAGCAGGGCGGCGTTACAAGCTTGACGGTTGAAAAGACTACCGAAGTTTACGGCGACGCTCTATGCGCTTTGCATATAAGCGAAAGCACGAAAATCCTTGACGAAAACGGCAATGAAATATCTGTCCGGGATATTCAGTCGGGATATTCAGTCAAGGTAACGCTTGAAAATTCATCCGTTGAGGGAAATCCGATGTATTATCCAACTGTATTTGAAATCAAAGTAATAAGGCGTGACTAAATGATACAGTGTATCAATGATTATCAGATTATAAATAATAAACCGTTGTTTCAGCGGTAGTATATCTTTACCCGGATAGGCGAAACGGCGGTTTAGAAAAATCCGCCGTTTCCTGTTTTTCGGGAGGCTTGGTAAAGTACGCCCTTTTTTAAAACACGGCGGACATTAGGAGGTTGTCGCCGTGTTTTATATATTCATCTTACATATTTCAACATTATTCTATCTGTCAAAAAAAGCTATGCCCCGTTATGGGGCGAATGCGGCTATCAATGTGAACCTACAATTCGTGTAATAGGAGATATAGAGGTACATACCCGATTGGAGTTAATCCAGTCGGGCTTTTTCATGCCGTTTTTTGTCTTTGTGTGGGACAAGCCTATCCCCCGTTGCCGTTCGCCGCCCTCCAGTCTGATTTTTTGATTTTAAAATTCAGATTGGAGGAAAAACAGTGACTTTCAGAGAAAAAATTTATACGCTCCGGGAGAAAACAAGCGGAAGCGTTACCCACTATTTTATCAGCTTTAAGGACGGAAAAGCCATTCACCATGAGGTAGAGGTATCTCATACCGTGTATCAGGAATTTCAAAGGTTCGTCCGTATTAACCGCAACCTGCAAGCCTTTGATGAACGGCACAGGGAGTATTCCGAACTTTCGGATGAAACGCTGAATAGCCGGGCAAGGCACACGCCGAAAGGCGTTGAGGAAAACATTGTCGATATGGAGCGTTCGGACATTCTACGGCAAGCTATCGCAGACTTGCCAGAAATTCAGCGGCGGCGGTTTGTCCTCTATTACGAGTATGAACTTACCTTTCGGAAAATCGGAGAAATAGAGGGCTGTACGGCTACTTCCGTGAAACGGTCTGTGGACATTGCAAAAGAAAAAATCCAAAAGAAGCTAAAAAATTTCTAAAAGCAAGGTATACTTTTGGCTTCTGAATGTGGAAACAGGTGAGGGAATAAATTCCCCCACCTGTTTCCCTTTTTGGCAGGTAATAAAAACAATCGCATATCGGACGGTTCAGCCGTTGCTTACATATCAAAGAATCCGGGGTATATTCTCCGTTTCGGTTGGTATGTGGGCAACGGCTTTTTTGTTGCCCAAAAATTGAATGACCGTCCGAACGGGATATCCGTCAGGTAAAGTGTGCTATGACCTGCCGAAAGACAGAGAGCGCACCAATGACGGAACTACGGCAAACCACCGCGCAGGGCAGGTAGTCAGGAACTGCGTTCGGGGAAAGCGGCAATATTTTTTTCGGCTGGTGCGTTTTCAACGATTTTTAACCTCATAAAGCATTTTCCTATGGCGGGGTAAACGGTATATTGTCATTGCATTTTTCGTGCCATACAGGGAGAGAAATCAACGAAAACGACACTTAAAACAGCATTTTTTTGAGGTGGTCATATGCCGAGAATGAGCAAAAAGAAGCGAACGGAAATGAGCCTGTATATAAACGGTAAGGGCAGGATTGAATACAATCGCCTGTGCAAGGCTTGTAAATATGATTGCAAGCAAAGTTACAAGGTGGCAATCATAGCTTGTCCGAAATATACAGTGCGTCCGCAGAAAACCGTCCGGCGCGGTTCACGTGAGTGAGCGCGGCAGGGCGGTTTTGCATTGTCCGGCACGGACAATGCCGGGGTGCAGGGAACTCCCTGCCCCACACTTTGCAACGCAAAGTATAGTGGGTTACACCCTTTTCGGCGGCCGGCGCGAAATATCAGCCTGACCGGATGGGCAGGGTGGTTTTGAGTGGCGGGAAAGCAGGGTGATATTTGCGAACGGAAGTGAGCAAATAACGCCCTGCTTTCATAAGCCGGAACGGGTGTATGGCTTGCGCCCGCAGGCGCAGAAACAAGGTTGAAAAGGAGATAATTTTTATGCCATTCGCAATATTACGATTTGAGAAACGCCGTGGCGGTACGGCTACGGCGATTGAAAAACATCACGAAAGAGAAAAGGAAGCTTACAAAAGCAATACGGACATTGACATTGACCGTACACCGCAGAATTATCATATCAAGGAGCCGCCCAATCGGTATTATTACGAGATTCAATCCCGTATCGAAGCCGCCAAATGCAGAGTGCGGAGAGATAGCGTGAAGTATGTAGACACCTTTATCGGCGGGACGCACAGCTTTTTGTTGGGAATGTCCGAAAAGGAACAGCGGGAATATTTTCAGCGCGCCTATGACTTTATCGCGGAGCGCGTGGGTGAAAGAAATATTTTTACCGCAACTATCCACATGGATGAAAGCACACCGCATATGCACCTGTGCTTTGTGCCATTGACTTTTGACAACCGCCTTTCTGCAAAAGAGGTCTTGGGCAACCGCGAAAGTATGATAAAGTGGCAGGACGATTTTTACAATCATATGTCCGAACGCTGGCCGGAGTTGGAGCGCGGACAGCCTGCCGCCGAAACCAATCGAAAGCATATCCCCGTCCGGCTTTTCAAGCAGGCGAAACGGTTGGATGAAAAAGCACAGGAAATCACTGCTGCCCTTGCCGACATCAACGCTTTCAATGCCGGGAAGAAACGGGAAAAGGCGCTTGAAATTCTTTCAAAATGGCTGCCGGACGCTGAAAGTTTTAACGCGCAGGTCAAATCCTTAGACGGCTATATCAAAAGCCTTGAAACGGGCAATAAAGGTTTTGAGAACATGCTAAAAAACGATATAGTCGATTTGAAAGGCAAGATTGAGGAAAAGGACGAATCCCTGTTCCGGCACAGGCAGGAAGTCCGCCGTTTGCAGGAAACCTTACGCAAGCAGGAGCAACTATTGAAGCATATCCCGCCCGAAGTCTTAGATCAGCTAAAAAACAAAAAAGAAAGGGGCAGTCGGTCATGAGTAATGCGAAAAGCAATCCGAATAAGCCCATAACCGTTTGCCGGGATGTGAAAATTGGTAACACGGTTTACCGCCTGACAAGCAAATTTGAGGGAAAGAAGAATCTTGACGAAACCCTTAAACGCCTTGCGGTTAAGCGGACAGGCAAGTTTACGGGATAGAAACACAGTCGGCAACCCAAAAGCCGGACACAATTTCGGCCTTGATTTCGGCAGTATTGTGATGTATGATTTTACTAACAATACTGCCGAAGAATGGTTGCTGGGAAAAGGAGGAAACATGTTAAAACAGCAATCATATAATGTCGGTATTTATGTTCGGCTCAGCCGTGATGATGAGCGTGAGGGCGATTCGGTCAGCATTGAAAACCAGAAAGCCATGCTGACAAAACACGTCCGGGAACAAGGCTGGAATCTCGTTGATATTTATGCTAATGATGGTTATTCAGGCGGCGATTTTGACCGCCCCGGCGTTCAGAAGCTCATTGAGGACGCGAAAGACGGTAAAATCAACCTCATTCTCTGCAAGGATTTATCACGGTTTGGCAGGAATTACATTCAGGTAGGACAATTTACGGATTATCTGTTCCCCATGATTAACTGCCGCTTCATCGCGCTGAATGACGGCGTGGACACGATTAACAACGACAACGACATTATGCCGTTCAAAAATCTGTTTAATGAGTTTTATTTGCGCGATACAAGCAAGAAAATCCGTAGCGTTTTCAAGTCCTGCCAGCAGAACGGCCTGTTTATCGGTTCGTGCGTTCCCTACGGTTACAAAAAATCCACAGAGGATAAGCATAAGCTGGTGATTGATGAATACGCCGCCGCAATTGTACTCCGGATATTCGATTTGCGCCGTCAGGGAACGGGCTATCACAGAATCGCCGGACTTCTGAACGCAGAGGGCATTGCCTCACCGAGAGCCTATCAGATTCAGCAGTCGAGCGTGTCTGATTCTGTGGAGCGAAAGACCTATTACTGGAACTACACTACCATTAAATCTATCGTATCCAATGAGGTCTATATCGGCCACATGGTTCAGAACAAAAAGGGGACGCTGTCCTACAAGTCGAAAAAGCTTATCAGCAAGCCGAAGGATGAGTGGATTAAGGTTGAAAACACCCATGAGCCGATTATTGATTTGGATACATTCCAGTTTTGCGCTGAACTTGACGAGAAGCACCGCAAGCCGAGATGTACGCGGGATGGCTAACAAAGCCTGTTCGCGGGGTTGATGAACTGCATGGACTGCGGCGGATTTATGCGGACGCATATCGAAAAGGTCATGCGGAAAACCGGACTGAAAACCTATGTGGGCTATTGTTGCGGGACTTACTCGCGTTGTGGGAAGTCGGTTTGTTCGGCCAACATGATTCGGGAACACGCGGTTGCAACGCTTGTCTTGGAAGACATCCGCAACTATGCCGGGAAAATCGCGGTAGATGAAAACGGTTTGCGGCAGGATTTAATCAATCAGCGTAACGCGGAAACCGCAAAACAGCAAAAAGCTGATAGAGTGCTGTTGAAGTCCTTGCAAAAACGGCTTGCAGAGCTCGAACAGATTATTTCCAATCTGTATGAGGATAAGGTGCTTGGCAAGCTGTCGGAGGCTGTCTGCCATTCCATGATTGCCAAATACGAGCAGGAACAGGCCGAAAAGAAAGAAGCTCTGCGGATTCTGGACGGCAAGTTGGCCGAACTGGAAAAAGACGCTCAGGATGTGGAAAGTTTTCTGGCAGCAATTAGAAAGTATATGTCGGTAGAACAGCTTGACCGTGAAATGTTACTTGAACTGATTGACCGTATTGAAATCGGCAAAAGCACAGGCACTGGCAAGGAAAAAGTTAGGGATATCGTTATTCACTACAATTTTGTGGGACATATCAGGTAACCTTCCTTATTGAAACATGACTTGGATTGGAATGATGAATAATATCAGACATTCAGCAGAGGAAGTTGTATTACGGGAAGTGGTATATAGGTGAGCTGAAGGCGGAGCAGTTACCTGCTCCACCTTCAGCGATTATGGTGTTTTCTCTTTTTTGTCTATTACTTTATATTTTATAAGTAAATCTTCAATAGCTTCATCTAAAAGTTTTGTTGATGGGATTCTGGTATCTGCTGCTAATTGTTTGAATTTATCATATAAATCAGGGTCTGTTGCAGTAGACCATTGCTTTCTATTACGGTTTGGGGTTGCCATTATTTCACCTCATTTCATTTCACTGGATATCACTAATATTATATACATATCATGATAAAAACGCAATAATGTGACACGTCATTAAATATAATGACATATAGTGACGATTAGTGTAGTATAATGTTGGAGGTGATCATATGATAACAGAAATATTTGAAAGAGCACATAGTCAATGTCTTACCCAATACCTGCTATATGGAAACGAAACTGTTCCATCAAAAGACCCCAAAAAACATGATGAGCGAATAGATAATTCTTTTGAGTTATTCTATAAAGGAATTAAGGAAAAATATCCTTTTATCAATGAAAATGATGATTTTATATATTCGCTTATCTCTGAGTTAACAACTACACATGATGAAGTATTTATGGAGATTGGATTAATAGTAGGTTTGGAAATCGGTATGTATATAAGCAGCATAAAGGGGGAAATGAAATAATGTCCTATATCACAGAAATTTTTGAAAGGGCTAATCTACAACATTTGCGAGAGTTTCTTATGAATGGAACTGAGGCTTGTTACTTGGAAACTGATAACTATGAAGTACGGCTGAATAAAGCATACAAGAGCTTTAAAAAAGTTTTATATAATGCGATTCCGGATATGGATGAAGAATCTGAAATATTGTCAGAGTTTTGTAATGCATTATCAATATCAGAAAATGTTTATATGGAGATTGGAATACAAGTAGGTATAATATTAAGAGAAGAATGTGCAAGGCCTGATAGGGTACATTGAGGGGGAATTCCAGAAGGGAATTGGATTTTACCGTGGAAATTTCATAAGGGAAAAGCTAAAACCTGCGGGAATTTTAGCAGGAATAAAATTCAGAGAGGTATGGTCGATAAAATATATTGTTTTTGTACCGAGGGAAGTTTGATGGGAATTGGACTTTACCGGATGGATTTTTAATATTAGCACTACTGGAATAAAATCCAATAGTGCTAATATTAAGAAGAACGATATTGCGACATGAAAGGTTATTACCTAGCTTTCAATTCTATGTCACCAATCGTTTTTCTGTCAGTATAGTAGTGTCCTTTTAATTCTTGAGGATTATCGACACAAATCATTGCTGTGCCATAGTGGATTTCACTTCGATAGCGAACAGAAGAATTCGGAGTATTAAGGTAGCAGTAGGTTAATAATTTTTCTCCTAAAATTTCGTCTATTGAAGAAGACATAGATTTGCTTTTGCTTTCACCAGAAATCAGTATAATACTTGTGGTTAACAAAGTTTGTTTTATTTCTAATTTAATGGGTCGTTTGGAATTATTATAGCTTGAGATTAAAAAACCATCATATTTATTAAATAATATGGGAATCTCTTCTAAGGGGTTGAATTTCCATAACCAATGTTCGTAAGCTACCACTAATATTGTTGTTATACTTATTGATTCACCTGCATAGCCGAATAAATTATATGCAGAAAAATTGTTTATTAAATCATTCCACGATAAAAGACAACGTATAGCAAATACAATGAGAATACACCAAACAGTACCTTTCATGAGTTTATCAAATTGTTTGCTCATGCTTAAGCCTCCTAAATATCATATTCATAGAAATTCATTAAATCAGTTATGTATTGCGCATATTTATTAATATCAGATTGATATGGGCATAAAGGTTTGATTCCATTTGCTTCTTTGAAGGAACCTAATGAGGAGATATTGTTAAACAAATAATTTACTATCTCTCCAAATTCAAATCTGTAAATTGAGTATGTCATAAATAGCGTGTCAGGTATATTCCATAATAAGGATTCTAAACCAAATGACGATATAGATTTTGCGGAAGAATAAGAGGCATCTTCCATCAAATATCGCATTTTTTTAATGATTCTAACCATTTTTTTGTAATAGTGGTTAGTATCAATATTTTTTTTACGTCCATTTGCTATGTGCTGTTCTGGATAATTAATGATTTGTTCCCCATCATCAGCGGTAATAACAATTCCGCCAATATAATTTTCAGAATTATCCGAGTAATCTTGTCTGTAATCGCGATATCTTCTACATGGTACTGTGTCTGCATCTTTCCTATAAGTATTACCATGTATTTTTATGGATTTGTTTTTACGTTCCACATCATGACAAAATTTACTTACTAAACATTCTTGAACTTCATCTTTAAATGTTTTGCTTGAAAGTGCAGCAGTTGTAAATCCATATCTTTGATCAGTTACACCTGCTCGGTATAATGTTTGAAAAATATCTTCTTGGACAACAGCTATGTCCACATCACTTTGAGTACGTACATTTGTATTATTGGCATAAGAACCTTGAATAAATAATTTTATTTTTCTAGAACCATATAAACTTCGCATTTCGAGTGAATAAGAATAAGTATCTTTGAAAAGAGGTGTTATTGTTTTGTTATCATCGGTAAAACCTAACTGTTTGAGAGCATCTCGTACCATTCCTATTGCGTTTAAACATTTTTGGTTTTCAGACTCGCTCAGAGGTGCGGCATAAAGATTTAATTGACTTTCTGTAAATTTCATAAATAATCCTTTCTTTGTTGAGGCATTAAATGCATTAAGAAGAATAAAAGTGAAAGATAAAGTTTTTAATTTATATAATTTTCACGGTATTCTGTTGATAAGTTAAGCTTATAAAATTGTTATTACGTGTATTATGATGAGTTAATCATATGGCCTCCTTATAAATGATAATTAGCATATTAGCGTGTACGCATATAACTAACAAAACGATTTAATATAATGGCAATGCGAAATCGGCATTGCCTAAAAGTTATAAATACTTTTTAAGTTATTGTTTGATATCGTAAGCAAATCCAGTTTATTCAAGCGATAGCACATAGCGGCATATGATGAATTAAAATCATGTGCCATTTTCTCGATTATTGGTCTTGTATTATTTCTTAAAATAACTTTATTGTTTGAATGAAATGTTTCTTGAAATACGTTGTTTACTGCATTGCGAGGCATAAGAAATGCAGTGGTGCAGGCATTAGCTTGCCATTCTATTTTGGCTCTTGTGCTCCAACCGTTTGTTGATGGAAGTGTAGCATAGAAGTCTTTCGTATTACATTGGTGAATTCCATGCCGTGCTCGAGAAAATGATTTTTGGTGAAGTAATTGATGAAAGCATTCATGGATGACTGTAAAATTTTCACGACCACGGTTATTACCATTTATCAAGGAGTTGTCTATGATAATAGTTCCATTTTTGATCTCTGTTTTGACAGGCAAGTCACCATTCTTCCAATCGGTACCATTTTTCCATTCCCACCAATATCCATCATTAAAGGCTGAAAAACCAAGAACAGATTGATCGGGAGTAATATTCATCCAATCGTATGGCAGATGCATATAAAAATCAACAAAATCATATACATCCAGTGGTTTGGGTTTTTGTAGTCGTTCTGAATCAAAGTCTTGTAGTACTTCTTCTGCTTTGGCTTCAAGTTGAGTAGGAGATAATTTATAATATATCAATACACAGTCCTCCATTTGGCTAATTGCTTGAATCATTGCTTTCAAGCATATCGATAATCTTTTGCCAGTCATCCTCACCTTTGTTATTATCTCTCGCAGTACGAAGAGCAGCTCGAAGTTTTTCGTGTTTCATAATGTAGTCAGGTAGATCGGGTGATACAGAATTTTCTTTTGCAAGAGCGGCCAGATCAAACATTTTTTCAGAATCCTCTTTTGAAAACTCCAAGGCTTCAGCAATCTTGTTCAACCTGTCGATATCAGGTGGATAGCGGTGTGCTTTTTCAATATCACTCATGTAAGCTGGAGCAATATCAAGAATTGCTGCAAGCTTTCGTAAGTTCATTTTCTTTTCCTCTCGTTTTTCACGGATAAACTTTCCAAATTGATCGTTCATAAGAATCCTCCTGATTGAAATTAATCTGTTCGCTTATTTCTAACATTATTATAGAACGATGATTGTAGAAAGTCAACAATTAATTTCATGTATTTGCAAATACGGATAAAATATCTGCATTTAGTAAAAAAGAGATAGCAATATTAAGAGTGATTTGCTATACTAAAATATGGATTAATGAACAGGAGAGAAAGAGATGGCAGTAAGTTACAAGAAGTTATGGAAAATCTTAATTGATAGAGGTATGACTAAGACAGAACTACGAAAAAAAGCCGGTATCAGTACAACAACACTTGCAAAGTTAGGGAAAAATGAAAATGTAAGTACGGAGATGCTTGCCAGAGTAGGAAAAGTATTAGGCTGTGATATTGGTGATATTATGGAATTCGTAGATGAAAATAACAAATGAAAATGATAAGTGAGGATATATAAATGGATGACAAAACATATAATCAGTTAGTTTCGTTTATATGGAATATAGCAAATGATTGTTTAGTGGATATTTATAGTAACGGAGATTATAGAAAAATTATTCTTCCAATGATGGTAATTAGAAGATTTGATGCAGTGTTAGAGGATACGAAAGATTTAGTGCGAGACATGAAAAAGCAATTAGATGATGCAGAAATATTAGATCAAGATGAAGCGTTGTGTAATACTGCAGGAGAAGCATTCTGTAACAGTTCACCATATAAATTGAAAGAACTTAAGGCCAGAACGAATCAGCAGCAACTAAAAAATGATTTTATTTTATACTTGGATGGATTTTCACAAAATGTACAGGACATTATTGATAAATTCAAGTTCAGAAATGAAATTGATACACTTGTGGAAAATGATATTTTAGGGATGATTATAGCTAAATTTGTAGATCCGTCTATAAATCTTAGCAGCAGACCAGTATATAATACAGATGGCACTATTAAGTTGCCAGCATTGGACAACCACTCAATGGGAACTGTATTTGAAGAAGTCCTTAGAAAATTTAATGAGGAGACAAACATAACAGATGCAGGACGTCATTTCACACCTAGAGATATTGTGGAATTAATGGCTGATATTGCATTTACTCCTGTAGAGGATAAAATTACTGATACAACTTATAGAATCTATGATGGAGCATGTGGTACAGGTGGAATGCTTACAGAAGCAGAGAAAAGAATAAATAAGCTTGCAGAAAAGTCAAATAAGAAAGTGTCAATTTATCTCTATGGACAGGAAAATGCACCAGAAACTTACGCTATTGCAAAAGCGGATATGCTTGTTAAAGGTGAAGGAAAGCAGACAGATCACATATTCTACGGTTCAACGATTTCTAATGACGGATTTCCTACAGAAACATTTGATTTTATGATTTCAAATCCGCCTTTTGGAACGCCTTGGAAGAAGGATTTGGAGGCTTGGGGATATAAGAAAAAAGATGAAATCACAGACAGTAGGTTCGTACTTGATTATGATGGAGGAGACTTTAAATGCCTTCCTAATATTGGCGACCCTCAGATGCTATTCCTGGCTAATAATATAAGCAAAATGAAGGCTACAACAGTGCTGGGAAGTAGAATTGTGGAAGTACATAATGGTTCTTCCTTATATTGCGATAAACCAGGTACTGGTGGATATAATTTGAGAAGATATATTATTGAAAATGACATGTTAGAAGCAATCGTAGCATTACCAGAGAAAATGTTTTACAACACGGGAATCGGAACCTTTTTGTGGGTACTAACAAATAAAAAGTCGGAGGAAAGAAAAGGATATGTACAGTTAATAGATGTTACGGATATGAAAAAGGCATTACGAAAGAATATTGGTGAAAAAAATTGTGAAATAACACCGGAACTTCGCAAGGAAATCATGAAAATATATATGGCCTTTAAAAATGCTGATTCAGAGCATAGTAAAGTATTTGATAACAATGAGTTTGGATTCTGGGAAATTACTGTGGATAGACCATTAAGAGATGAAGATAATGAGGCTGTTAAGGAAACAAAAGGAAAAAATAAAGGAATGTATAAAGTAGATAAATCACTTAGTGATACAGAAAGAGTACCACTAAATTATGAAGGTGGAATTGCAGGTTTTATAGAAAATGAGGTTATAACATATACACCGGATGCAATTGTAAACGAGGAGAATATGAAACTAGGATATGATATTAGTTTTACTAAGTATTTTTACAAGCCGGTTGAACTGAGAACATTAGATGAGATTGTAGCAGATATTAAGGCTATTGAGCAGGAAACAGATGGCTTACTTGCAGAAATAATTGGAGATTAAGTTATGCTGAAACCTTATGAAAATTATAAAATGTGTGACGTCCCAGGAATTAATCTGATTCCGAAAAATTGGGAAGTAAGTAAGAATATAGTTATATTTAAAGAAAGAAATACTAAAAGCATTGAAGAGAATGGAAATTTACTTAGTGTTTCACAGTATAGCGGAGTACGAACTAGGGACGTAAGTAAAAAAATCGGAATGCATAAAGCCGATAATTTATTGGGATATAAACATGTTTTAGCAAATGATTTAGTTATGAATATTATGTTAGCGTGGAATAGTAGCGTGGGTGTATCAAGATTCAATGGAGTCACTAGCCCTTCATATGCGGTTTTTGAGATAAATAGTAAGTTTAATCCGTGGTATTTTCATTACTTACTTAGGATACCTGAGATGAGTAAATATTTTGAAACTTTTTCAACAGGTTTAATAAAGAGCAGATTACGACTGTATCCTAACACATTTAATAAAATGTTATCTATTATTCCAAGTAGAAGCGAACAGAATCAAATAGTTCAGTATCTTGATTGGAAATGTGCTGATATTCATAAAATAATAAAGGCAAAGAAAAAGGAGATTAAGCTGCTTCAAGAACAGGTAAATAGCATTTATAATGATTTATTATTTGGTAGTGATAGCAATGTTGAGAAGAAAGATAGCAATGTTGTATGGATGGGAGCAATTCCAAGGCACTGGGACATCTGTACAATGAAGCAGTTGTTTTCTATAAAGAAAGATATTGCAGGTATGGAAGGCATAGACGTAATTTCAGTTACACAGTCTGGATTGAAAATTAAAAACATTGAGAATAATGAAGGACAAATGGCAAAAAGTTATGCAAATTATCAAAGGGTAAAATACAATGATTTTGTTATGAACCATATGGATTTGCTCACTGGTTGGATTGATTGTGCAAAGATAGAAGGTGTTACAAGCCCAGATTATAGAGTGTTTGTTGCTAATAATGAAGAATCAATAGATAGAGAATATTTTTTGGCATTATTCAAATTATTTTATAAGAGAAAAATATTCTTTGGATATGGACAAGGTATTGCCACATCTGGACGTTGGAGATTGCCTAAAACTAATTTTTTAAATATGCCAGTTCCACTTCCGCCTAAAAAAGAACAAGAAAAAATTCATATGGAAATTAAAGGAAAAACAGATAAGCTATTTCTTATGCTAGCAAAAATAGAAGATGAAATAAAATTATTAAATGAGTATCGTGTTCGGTTGATTTCAGATGTAGTAACTGGTAAAGTTGACGTAAGAAATATAGTACTTCCATCATTTGAACCAGAGGTAGATGAAACTGATGAAGAATTTGATGATGAATCAGATAATGTAGAAGAACTGGAGGACGAGGTAGATGCAGACGAGTAACACCAAGGAAAATGGTTTTGAAACTTTGATTGTTGATTATCTTATAAATAATAACTACTATGAGCTTGGAACGAATAATGATTACAATAAAGATTTCGTCATTGACGAGTTGCGCCTATTCCGATTTTTGAATGATACACAAGCTGATTACATGAAAGAGTTAAAGATTGAGGATAGTTCTTTAGAAAAGACAAAGTTTCTAACAAAATTATCTGATAAACTGAAAACAGCAGGTGTAATTGAAGTACTTAGAAATGGACTACGGTATAAACATTTGAAATTATATTTTTATGCTGTAACACCTTCTATGGATAATCCAGCAGCAGTTGAGTTGTATTGCAAGAATATATTTAGTGTAACTAGACAGCTGATGTATTCCAATGTTAATAATAGATTGGCACTTGATTTTGTGATCTTTCTTAATGGATTACCGCTTATTACATTTGAATTAAAAAATCAGCTGACTAAGCAGAGTGTAAAGGATGCAGTTCACCAATATCGTACAGACAGGGATCCTAATGAAAAGATATTTAACTTTAAACGTTGTATGGTTCATTTTGCAGTTGATGATAATGAAATTGAGATGTGTACGGAACTAACTGGCATCAAGTCATGGTTCTTGCCATTTAATAAGGGATATAATGATGGTGCAGGAAATCCTCCAAATCCCAATGGGATTAAGACAGATTATTTGTGGAAAGAAATTTTGGTGAAAGAGGAAATTTCAAATATTCTGGAAAACTACGCACAGGTGATAGAAGAGGTGGATGAAGATACAAAAAAAATATCTTATAAGCAGGTGTTTCCTCGATATCATCAGTTACAGGTGGTTAAATCGTTACTGATGGATGCAAAACGAGATGGCGTTGGATCAAGATATTTGATTCAACATAGTGCTGGGTCAGGTAAAAGTAATTCGATTGCATGGGTAGCACATCAACTGGTAACACTAAAGAATGATGATGGCAAAGAAGTATTTGATACAGTAATTATTGTAACCGACCGTATTAATCTGGACAAGCAGATTAAGGATACTATTAAGCAGTTTATGCAGGTGAAGTCTACCGTTGGCTGGGCAAAAGATTCAGCAGAATTAAGAAAACTACTTAAAGAAGGAAAGCAAATTATTATTACGATTGTACATAAGTTCCAGTTTATTCTAGAGGATATTGGAACAATGCATTTGAATAATAATTTCGCAATTGTAATTGATGAAGCACATTCCAGTCAAAATGGAAGTTTATCGGCAAAGATGAATATGGTGCTATCAGAGACAGATTATGATGATGAAGATTTATTAGAAGATAAAATTAATGCCATTATTGAAGGTAAGAAGATGGCTAAAAATGCAAGTTATTTTGCATTTACAGCAACACCTAAAAATAAAACACTTGAGATGTTCGGAAAGCATATTGTTGGTCTTGATGGGAATCCGGTATTGAATGTAGATGGAACCGTGAAGTCAGAGCCACATTACGTGTACACAATGAAGCAGGCAATTGAAGAACATTTTATTATGGATGTATTGAAATATTATACGCCTGTCAACAGTTACTATCATATTGTACGAACGATAGAAGATGACCCGCTTTTTGACAAGAAAAGAGCAGACAGAATTCTTAGATATTATGTAGAAGGTAATAAATATGCAATAGAACAAAAAGCAGACGTCATGGTAGAACATTTCCAAAATGAGGTAATTTCAAAAGGTAAGGTTAGTGGCAAAGCACGTGCTATGGTTGTGAGTAGCAGTATTCAGAGAGCAATTGAATATTATTTTGCAATAACAAAATTACTAAAAAACCGTAGAAGCCAGTATAAGGCAATTGTAGCTTTCTCTGGTGAAGTTACGTATAATGGAAAAACAGTAAGTGAATCGACCATAAACGGATTCTCAAGTTCAAAGATTGAAAAGAACTTTAAAAAAGATCCATATCGTATCTTAGTAGTTGCCAATAAGTTCCAGACGGGCTTTGATGAACCACTGCTCCATACGATGTACGTTGATAAAAGACTTGCAGATGTTAAAGCAGTTCAGACGTTATCAAGATTGAACAGAAGCAGAAGTGATAAAAAAGATACATTTATTCTTGATTTTACAAATGAACCAAATGTGATACATGATGCATTTGCTAAATATTACAAGACTACAATATTATCAGGTGAAACCGATGTAAATAAGCTGAATGACTTGATTGATACTATGGAGCCTTATCAGATATATATGCAATCAGAGATTGATAAGTTTGTAGAAATGTATCTAAATAATGTGTGCAGAGAAAAGTTAGATCCCATTCTTGATGAATGCACAGAGCGATATAAAGAATTGGAGATGGAAGAACAGATAGAGTTTAAGAGCAGCGCAAAAACCTTCGTGAGAACATATAACTTCTTATCTTCAATATTGCCATATAGCTCGGTTGAGTGGGAGAAACTTTCTATCTTTTTGAATCTTTTGGTAGCAAAGTTGCCATCACCATCTGGGGATGATCATACAAATGAGATTGTCGAAGATGTTGATTTGGAAAGTTACCGAGTTGTAGCACAGGAAACAATGTCTATTGCATTAGAAGACGAGAATGCTGAAATTGCACCAGTACCAGTAGGAACGGATGTTGGTATTCCCGTGCCGGAACTGGATACACTTAGTAATATCTTAGCATCGTTCCATGAGCAATTTGGAGACATCCCCTGGACTGATGAAGACAAAGTGAAAAAACAAATTGCAGATTTGCCAAATGCGGTTAAAAATAATGAAGCATATATAAATGCGATGAAAAATTCTGACAGGCAGAATGCAAAAGTAGAGTGTGAGAATGCAACGGCAACAGCAATTGCAGATTCCATGTCATCAGGATTGGAATTATATAAGTACTTTAAGAGCAATGATTCGTTACAAAAGTATATTCTCGACTTGGTATTTAAGACAACTTATAGCGCAGACGAATTGAAAGAAAAAGAACTGGTGTGACTTAAACATTAAAGAGGTGAAACATTGAGAATATCAGATTTAATTGGTGAAGTAACAGAATATGATAAAAAGGAAACGCTTGAAGAAAAGAAACCAAAGAGTTGGCTGAAAAGTGTGAGTGCCTTTGCTAATGGTATTGGCGGTGCATTAATATTTGGAATAACTGATAATGAAGAGCCTGTTGGATTGACAGATTCAAGATATGTATCCGAAAGGATAAGCGAAATCATCAAAACAAAGATGGATCCAATCCCACAAGTGATTTTGGATATTCTCGAAGAAGTGGGACGGGAATTTGTGATTTTAAGAGTTCCATCAGGCATGGAGACGCCATATTACTATATAGGTGATGGAAATAGAACCGCATATGTAAGAGTTGGTAATCAGAGCGTTCCAGCAGGAGCGATGGATTTAAAGAGATTGGTGCTTCATGGAAGCAATAAAACTTATGACAGCTTAACTTCACAGTACAAATATGAAGATTTAGCATTTGCAAAATTACGTTCTGTATATAGAAAAAGAGCTGGACAAGAGTTAGAAGCGTCAGATTTCTCATCCTTTGGTTTGATCGATGAGAATGGAATGCTAACTAATGCAGGTGCCTTATTAGCAGATGATTCGCCAATAAGACATTCTAGACTATTCTGCACAAGATGGTATGGACTTGATATGGCATCGGGTGTTATGGAGGCCGTTGATGATAAAGAGTTTAGTGGAAGCCTTGTAACGTTACTTCAAAGTGGGGAAGAATTTATAAAGAATAATTCCAAGAAGCGATGGAAAAAGACATCGGATGGAAGAATTGAGATGCCTGATTATAGTGAACGCCCGACTCTTGAATGCCTAGTTAATGCATTGATTCATCGTGATTATTTAGACTTAGGAAGCGAAGTTCATATTGACATGTATGATAATCGACTTGAAATATATTCTCCTGGCGGGATGTATGATGGTTCAATCGTTCAAAATCTTGATACAGATCGGATTCCATCAAGAAGAAGAAATCCAATAATAGCGGATATTTTCAATAGAATGAACTATATGGAACGTAGAGGCAGTGGTTTTAAGAAAATCAAAGGTGATTATCGAAAAGAGGTCAATTACAAAAAAAGTCTTGAACCAAAATTTTATTCGGATAATAAATCTTTTTGGGTAACGCTTTATAATCTCAATTATAATGTTCCGATAGAAGCAAATGATAATGCTGATATTGATAATGAAAAAGTAGCTATTGAAGGAAAAAAAGTAGCCATTGATGATGAAAAAGTAGCTATTCATAATAAAAAAGTAGCGATTGAATTAATCATTAAAAAATGCATGAGTGCAGGTTTAACAAACATTATGAAAGATAGCGTTATAGAGCTTTATCAATTTATGGAATCCAATCAGGTATTTGGAAGACAGAATATCGCAGAATGCTTAAATTTTTCATATGCAAACGCAGGAAAGGTGATAACTGCTATGAAAAAAGCAGATGTTATTGTGGAAGTGGCTGGAAAGGGGAAAGGAAAATATACGTTTAAAGTTGAAAATGATAATGTTATTTAACTTTAATGTAGAACTAATTACTTTCCATAAATACCTGCTTAATGCATAATTTACCCGGTTTGATGGGGTGTAAGAAGATAGGGAAACCATTAAAAACTAAGGAGTAAAATGGGATGATAGTAGTGTCCGATACAACATAAAATATTTCATTGAGTTTGATTGAACGGTTGATTTTTTTAAAAGAAGTTATTTGAAAATGTTAATATTCTGATGGGTGTATATTGAAAAATTAACTACAAACTCCTTATAACAGGAAGAGTTGTAACGTTTAATTGATGACAAGGACATTGACTCTTAATGGCTCTATTTTGGCTCTGAAAATTTTAGTAGAGAAAAAAACCAGACGAAAAATAAGCGAATAAGGATACAAAAGTACACATATGTGAACTGTAATAAATAGAGTTACACCATCCGCTAGAGAGTTTGAATAGTACGAAATTACACAGATTATTTTAGATGGCAGATATTTATTTTAAGTATCTGCCATTACTCGTATTATTTGTATTTAGTCGGATTGAGATTCTTTTTTGTTGCCAACTAAGTATTTAAGCTGAATCGAAATTAGGTCGCATTACGGAATTAAACTTCTTATAGTAAGTTAAGGTGATATACGATATAATTGTTGTGCATAAACCTCAGAAATAAATATATAATTATGTGTTATAAACATTGGAAAGGTGAATGGCCATATGGATAGTACAAAAGGAAATAGATTTATCAGAATGAAAAGGGTGATACTAAAGTAGATGCATATTTTGATGATTCTACCATTTGGATGCCACAAAGGAGTATAGCAGAGTTATACCATACTACTTCTCAGAATATCACCTTACATATCAGAAATATATATGAAGATAATGAATTACGGGAAGTTTCAACTTGTAAGAATTACTTACAAGTTCAAAAAGAAGGTAAAAGACAGGTACAAAGGGAAGTCTAAGTATATAATCTTCAAATGATTTTGGCGATAGGATACTCCGAATACATGGAAAAGGATTCGCAATGAATGATGAACGGCTCAAAAACCCAAGAGAGTTTGGAGCTGACTATTTTGATGAACTCCTGGAACGTATCCGAGATATTCGTGCATCAGAAAAAAGAGTATATTTAAAAGTCCGTGATATATTTGCTACGTCTGTTGATTATGATCCTAAAAGTGAACAGGCATTTGGAAATATTTAGTGGAATTCCATTGTTTGACATTTGGTGAATGCCGAACATGTGTTGGCTTTAGCGTATAATTAGAATAATGACAATTACTAAATGTCAAATGGTGTGAGGTGCTAATATGTATAAGAATCGTGCAGAAGATGGATTGAACAATATATGTGGTAAGAAGATTAAGGAAATCAGAGAGGGGTTGCAGGAGAGAACGTCTCAAAAGAAGCTGGCAGATATGTTGCAGATTGAAGGACTGGATTTGGATAAGAATGCTATACAAAGAATTGAGTGTGGGCAGAGGTTTGTGACAGATATTGAGTTAAAGGCCATTGCGAAAGCATTATTAGTAAGCTATAAAGATTTACTTGATTAAGACAAATGTGTTAATTGAAAAATATTCTAGGAATATACGTATATGGAGAGATATTTACAGGAGGTTTTTAAATGAATAAGGAAGATATTTTATTAAAAAACTATGGTATTTTAGCTAAGAATCCAACGATAAACGCTGATGCGTTAGAAGCATTGATTTTACAATTGTGTGAGATCGCACCTGAATTAGCAATCAGGTGTTGGTCTGATTTGTTGAAAAACAACATCAAAGAGTTAGAAGGATATTTTTATAGTGAGGAATATCCCTATGATAATTTGGGGTATAAAATAGTTCGAGATTTCGAAACTAATTTGGTTGGGGAAGATTATTTCAAATATGCCTTAAGCTATTTTTCAAAGAATAAACAATTATTGGAAATCCTTTATTCTAAATCGCCAATTTCTGATTATGCAGATGTATATTATGCAATTGCATATCTTATTAGAAACGAAAAATTGAATGAAGCAAATACAATTTTAACAGCTATATACAAAAATAAAACATATGCAAATTATTCAAGTTTGTGGAAAAATATTGTTAACCGCTTTCGTTACAGTGATATTGATAATTATTGTGGAGGTGGTCTTGTTAGCGACTCTAATTATAAACAAAGTAAAGAAGTTCAGGATTTTTGTTTAAGTTGGGTAGAAAGAATCATAGATGAAGAACAACAGGCTGGTGCTATGACACATATTATGAGGATTTTTTAATGAATACATTTAAGGACACTGTGAAAAAAATCAGTAATTCTTTTTTAACAGAGGCAAAACAATCGCCACAATTGTTAAATGACATGGCAAATATGGAATACTATATGGCTGAAAGTTATAGTGGACGAGTTTTTATCGAATTATTACAAAATGCGGATGATGCTAAATCATCAAGAATTATATTATATAAAAATAATGGAAATTTATATTTTGGTAATAATGGTAAACCTTTTGATGAGAGTGATTTGATAACAATTTCTCGTTCTGGTGCTAGTGATAAAAAAAGAGGCAAAACAATTGGTTATAGAGGAATAGGCTTTAAAAGTACATCTTTTATTTCAAATGAAATTATTATTTATTCTAACGATACATATTTTACATTTTCTAAGAACAAATGTGCAAAATTACTTAATAGAGAGTTAAATGAAGTTCCGACAATAAGAATTCCAATATTATTAGAGGATGTGCCGAATGAGATAAAAGAGGAGATTCATATTCTTAAGAATAAAGGATATTCTACAATATTTGTTTTTACTAATGCAAAAATAGGTATGTTTATGGAAGAAATTCAAACAATTGATTCTGGCTTCTTTTTGTTTTTGAACCACATTTATGAATGCAAGATAGATTTATCTTCTCAATATGATGTAATATATGAAATTGATAGGTTTAATGATTCAGGAAATCAACATATTTTAGTTAAAGATAAAAATAAATCTCAGGAATGGATGGTTGTAAAAAACAGAGATTCCTATGTTGCTTTTTTGGTTGAAAATGGAAAAATTGTACCTTGTTCCGATAGTGAAGCTGTATTTCATTGTTATTTACCAACGCTTGATAAATCTATAGTTTTATGTAAAATTAATGCTGATTTTTCAACTGATCCATCTAGAAAGCATTTAACTTTAGATGAAAAAACATACAATTCATTAAAAAAAGTAGCAGATATTTTTGCAAATATCATTGAAATGGCAATTCAAGATGCAGACACAGGTAAATATAAAAATATTTTAAAAATATTTTTATATAAAAATGTACTATCAAAACCTAATATTTTTTTGGATGAAGAGTTTTTGAAATTAATTGATGATAGAAAAATTTTGAGACTAAATAATGGAAGCAGGATTTCTCTTAAGGAATACAAATTGTTTCCGGCAACGTTTGACTTAGATAATTCAGTAAATATTAGAGAATCTTCTGATGCTTTAGCTGAACAATCATTATTGATGGAAGTTTATGATAACATTGATAATGTGGATGAATTCATTGAGCAATTTAGTGATGAAAAATTTGGCCTTGAGGAAATAACAAAAATATTAAAAGACTGTAAGTTTGTAGCAAACTTGAATGATGAATCATATATTCAATTGGTAACTAATGTAATTAGAGAATCAAAAATAAAAAATAGTTTAGATCCAAATTATGGATTTACTGCTAAAGAGATACTGGTAAAAGGGGAAGATGATAATGTTTTATCTATCAAAGAAATTGTTAAATCTGATAAAAAATTAAATTTGAACTTAAAGTCAGAATTAGAAGAGAGATTAGGTGATTCTGAAATCAGATGGTTACAAGAAAAAACGGGATTACAGAATTCGGACTTGGAAGCTTCAAAAGAAGAAAATGATATTATTATTGGTAAAAAAACAGAATTGAAAAAATCCAATTTTATTAAACCGCATATTTCAAGGTGGCGAGATGCAGAAGAAAAATGTGTTGAAATTGAAAAATACATGGGAAATGATGCGATAGACGTTAGTGTAAAAAATTTAGGGTATGATGTGATAAGTACCACACCAGATGGAACAAAACGTTACATTGAGGTTAAGTCAGTGAAAAAAGATTATTCGTTTGCATTAACAAATAACGAGTATACAGCAGCTCATGAATTAGGAGAAAAATATTTAGTTTGTTTACTTTGCGAAGATGAAAATAAATTAAGTGTTAAGTATATCAATAATCCTTTAGTAAGTGCAAAATTTGAGAAAAGGATCCGCCAGTGGGAATGGATATGCTTGGAATTCGATTCAACAGAACAGTCATTTGACATAGAGTAGTATAAAGAAATAAAGAGAAATTAATTGAGTATTCCGGGTGAATATTTAGGCTCTAGTAAGCCCGTAAATACGATGTGCAGAGCCCCCTATTCCGTTTATTTGAGCCATGGTAGGAGTAGATAACTTTATTAAATGGATTTCATCAAGTGACGTTCTTCCACCTATTAATAACACATATTGAGGGTTAAATATAAAAGTAGGTTTGTTTGACAGCTGAATATATAATGATACGAAAGAGGTATATTGAATGGTTTTAGATCAATATGGTAAGGAAATAAAAACAGATCATAATAGGGTGGTTTTAGACTATACCAAGGTATAGATATTTAAGGGGTATAACGAGTTTAGATAAACGTGGCAACATTTTGGCAACAAAAAATCAGTAAGTCAAAATAATATATGTAATAGAAGTAAAAAACGGCCTAAAATTGCAACAAAACTAAATAAATATGTTTAGTGATACGGATGGACAGGCCGAGTTTGAATAGTGGTGATGGTTTATATAAGATATTGCCGGTAACATTGGATTTTGCAAAAACGCTTTCACGCGTGGCTAAACAATTCTTATAGAACAGGTTGATACTACAATTGATTTAGTTTATACAAAGTATCTTAAAGCACTAATTGATTATGATGGAATTCAGAGAGTTGAACAGTTTATGTTTCATAGAGATGCATTTCGTGAAATCATATTAAATGCAATAGTACACAAGGATTACAGTGGTTGCAATCCAATACAGATTAGTGTTTATGAAGACAAAATGTACATTTGGAATGACGGAGAAATGCCAGCTAATTTATCATCAGCGGAAAAGCTATTTAGTAAACATTCTTCAAAACCATATAATCCTAAGCTTGCAAATGTATTTTTTAAGAGCGGCATGATTGAGGCTTGGGGGCGTGGATTTGATAAAATTAAAGAAGCATGTACTAAGTACGAAGGATCATTGCCAGAATATGATATAAACGAAGATGGAATTATGGTTCTTTGTAGGGCTTGTGACAAATATTTGAAAATTTTACAGAGGGATGTTCATCCTGTTCATAGTGAACAAGATAGTGAACAGGATGTAATGAATTCCATCGTTGAGTTTTGTATTAAACCAAAGTCTTCACAAGAAATAATTGAAAAATTTAAAATTCCAATTCGTTCATTTTTTAAAAGACATTTTCTTGATAAACTATTAGCATCTGGAAAACTCAAAATGACTATACCTAAAAAGCCATCAAGTAAAAATCAAAAATATTATTCTTAAAAAGCATCCTATTCATATGAACAGGATAATGAACAAGACGATTTATGCTAATTAGGAAAGGAGAAAGGTTGCCCCAATATTCTGTTGATGGATGATAAGTGATTATAATGAATGGCTCTATTTTGGCTCTAAAAATTTTGGTAGAGAAAAAAACCAGACGAAAAATAAGCGAATAAGGATACAAAAGTACACATATGTGAACTGAAATAAATGGAGTTACACCATCCGCTAGAGAGTTTGAATAGTGGACAAAACCTCTGAAAATCCAGTAAAATCAGTAAAATCAAGGGTTTTCAGGGGTTTTAGCATGACCGTGATGTTAAAATGATGCTCAAGTGTAGAGCCATTATAAATC
>Ga0153996_1000180_pt1 | contig 32506 bp, 24 predicted proteins | sample TSNC080MetaG_FD_104728 | JGI IMG/M metagenome (GOLD analysis project Ga0153996, IMG submission 104728) | Attine ant fungus gardens microbial communities from North Carolina, USA - TSNC080 MetaG | ecosystem: Host-associated > Fungi > Mycelium > Unclassified | place: USA: North Carolina, Lumber...
GAAGGTGAAGTATCTTTGCCAAAATTCCTGAAAGATTTGGCAATAGGGGCTCCTAAACATCTGTATAGCTGGGAAGGGTACCCGGACTTGACGGAAACGCCCATTCCGGCTTGGGATTTGCTCGACACAAAAAAATATATGATGCTCAGCATACAATATTCCAGAGGCTGTCCATTCCACTGCGATTTTTGCAATGTGGTATCCTTATTTGGCAATACGCCAAGAACAAAATCCTCCACTCAAATAATCGAAGAATTGGTAGCAATTCACCGGCGGGGCTGGACAGGCGGCATTTTCTTTGTGGACGACAATTTCATCGGCAACAAAAAGAAGCTGAAAGAAGAGGTTTTACCGGCATTGATCGGGTGGGTGCGCGAAAGAAACTATCCGTTCACTTTTTTTACCGAAGCGTCCATCAACATCGCGGACGACGAAGAACTGATGGATTTGATGGTCGAAGCAGGATTCGACTCGGTGTTTATCGGTATTGAAACGGTGGATGAGGACAGCCTGGCCGAATGCAGGAAGGTTCAGAACACAAAAAGGGATTTGGTGGAATGCGTTAAAAAAATCCAGCAGCATGGTATGCAGGTACAGGGCGGGTTTATTTTGGGCTTTGACAATGACAAGCTTTCCATCTACAAGCGCATGATTTCCTTCATACAGCAAAGCGGAATTGTGACGGCGATGGTTGGAATGCTGAACGCACCAAAAGGCACGAAGCTGTATGAACGAATGGAGAATGAGGGGCGGCTGCAAAATGACTTTTCGGGCACCAACACAGAAATTAACTTTCAACCGAAAATGGATATGGATGAGCTTCAGGCAGGGTATCGGGATGTGGTTCACTCCATCTATTCTCCTGAAAATTACTATCGCCGGATTCGGGTGTTTCTCGAAAACTATCGTCCCCGCAAACACCGTTCTAAACGTTACGGCGTGAGCGATATGATCGCGTTCTTGAAAGCCTGCGTCAGATTGGGGATTTTCTCCAAAGGCCGGACGGAGTATTGGAAACTGCTATTCTGGTCGTTATTCAAAAAATCGGACGTGTTCCCACTAGCGGTTGAGTTTTCCGTATATGGCTATCACTTCCGAAAATGCCTGCCAGCGTGCCTGCCTTCTTGAGAAGTGGGAACGACTACACGCCGACCAACGATAAAGACGCAATGATCGGAGATGGAGTATTTCTGGATATGACTATCCAAACCGCGCATAAATTTTTTATAATATCGGGTAGGTCAATCCGGTTCTCCTTAGTTTATCATTTTATGTCAACACGCTCTACGCGATCTATACCGGCTATCTGGGCTCGGCCGGGCAAATTGACATCGTCACGGAGCTTTTCGGCATGTTCCGGACCAGGGACAATCTGATCTATGTCGATCCCGTTATGGCGGACAACGGCGTAATGTACCCGGCGTTCGACAAGGTGTTTGCCGGCGGCATGGCCCGGATGTGTGCCAAAGCGGATGTGATCATCCCCAATATTACCGAGGCGGTGTTTATGCTCGGTGAGGAATACGCCGAGGGACCGTATACCCGGGATTACATCGAGGGACTGCTGCGCCGATTGGCCGGGCTCGGACCGCGAAAGGTTTTTCTGACCGGGGTATATTTCAATGAAAAGGAGCTCGGGGCGGCGGCCTACGACCGGGTGAGCGGGGAATACGGCTATGCCTTTTCGGACAGGATCGAGGGCTACTACCATGGGATCGGCGATGTGTTCGGCAGCGCGTTGCTCGCCGCTCTGCTGGGAGGAAAATCTGATAGGGAAGCCGCGCAGGTCGCCGTTGACTTTACGGTTGGCAGCCTGCTTCGCAGCAAGGAGGAGGCCCACGATGTGCGCTTTGGGGTGAACTTTGAGTACGGCCTTCGCCGGCTTGCCGAACTGCTGCCGCCAAACCACTCCACGCGCGCGGAACAATAAAAATAAGGCGTCTTAGGCAAGTGAACTACAGCCATACGGAAAAATAGCCAAACGCATGCGTGCCGCTTCCGTGATGCAGCTTGCCTTCCGATTCCAGCTTAACAAAAGCATTTTTCATATCGGATACTATCGTTTCCGGCACATTCAGATCATGATGTGCCGGAAACACTTTTTTAACGGGTAAGCTTGCAATCCGGATGAGCAAATTCAGATACGCCACAGGATCGGTGGAGGGAAAATACGCGAATAACGTGCCTATGTATACCAAGTCGCCTGTGAATAAATACTCTCTGTCCTTCTCATAAAGGCACATGTGCCCCGGAGAATGCCCGGGAGTGTGTAGCACCTCAATGCTTCGCCCGCCGATATCAATGATGTCTCCATCTTCCAGCACCTTTGCGGGCATGCCCTGGAAGAATTCATACCCGTCCACGTCAAACCCTTCCGGCAGGTCGCAATCCTCTACGACGAAAGCCTTTATCTGCTCCATAGTAAGAAAAAACCTGTTGTTTTGTCGGTTATGGGGAAATTCCCGCCGACAAGTTGGACGAGGTGCGGCGGGAACTGGAGCGCGAGATCGGCGCGGCGTTGGAGGGCGGTTACAGGACGTTTTTGACCGGCTTCACGGAGGGCGCGGGGATGCTCTTTGCCCGTCTGGTAAACGGGCGGCGCGGGGAGTACCCGGACATATTTCTGGAGGTCATACTCCATCCGAAGCATTGCGAACGGTTCAGCCGGGATGAATGGGAATTGCTTTCCAAAAGTACCGCGCTCAAGGTTTTATGTGAGGAATGCAGGCAGGATTATCCGTTGCATGTTACCCGGTACTTGGTCGAACAATCCAGCCGTGCCGTCGCTGTCTGCGGTGGGCAGGCCGACAGTGATACCCTTTACGCAATGGATTATGCGAGTACAATGGAGCGGGAGTTACACATCGAGAATACCGCCTACTGGATTGACAAGAACGGATATTTGCACTTTACCTCCGAGCTCGCGGGGGATATCATCATCAGCGAAGGGGCGCTGGAACGGAAGTAGTCTGATTTAGCAACACATATAAAGCGGAACAGGGCAAATGAAATAGCCCTGTTCCTTTTTTGTAGTAACTGCATTCATAATATGACTTGTGGTATCGGAAAAACAAGAAATCAGAACTGCGTGCAAAGTTCAATCCCGTTGATTGTTCAGCCTGGGGTTGTTCATGGTATTTCATTGTTTCTAAAGTTGTTACAGTTGCATTTATGAATCAATACTACGCAGTTTGTATCTATAGGGCACCTCTAATAACCTCAACAAAAACTAAGGATGCACATTGAAAATGTGGATTGACGGCAGAATTCGTTTGGGTCACACAGGATAGGGAGAACAAGGCTTGTTTTATCACCTTGATTCGCCCATTTTATGGGACATAACCCGCAAAAGGGCGCACTGCCCCCTTATGCGGGTAGAGGGACTTTTTTGGCGCGCCGAAGATATGCGTATCTTGATAGATTGTACGCAAGATTTTTCAGCGCAACTTACAGTCGGCTTCCGGTATTATATATTATTCTGACTATCGAATTTGCTCAGAATTCCATTGGTGACTATTAAAGAACACTGGATTCTTGAGGACTGTATCCCTAAGAGGTCGGTCAATGATTATCACCCCAAAAACTCCAAGGTCAGTCCGAAGGCGAGGTGCCCTAGGACTGACCTTGGGGATGCATTTGATTGTCCGCCTTCCGGCAATGTGCCGGTTACCGGTTTCTCAAACCCAAACCCAACTCATCCCTGAGATAGTTGATGGTCTTGATACATGCCTCAATTTCCTTCTGCCGGGCATCTTCCATCGACATGTTTCCGACTTCGCACTCATTTTCCAGAGTAATGCGCTTCATTTTAGGAGATTTTTCCTTGAATTGCTGTACAATACGGGCACAGTCGATATCCCCGGTGCCCACCGGAACGCCGATGGAATGGGTGCCGTTGTGGTCAATGCGCAGCGCGTTGTCACACAGGTGGCAGCAGTTGGCGTAGGGCAGCATCTTCTCCACCGCCACTTCCGGCCCCTCCAGCACGCACAGGGAGTTAATGGTATCAATACAGGCTCCGATGTCGGGGTGGTTTAGCTTCTCCACCAGCCAGATGACCTCGTCGGCATAGGCGTCGCAGTGGTTCTCAATAGAAATGGTAAGCCCCAGCTCCTCCATCAGAGGGATGTTGGCCTTGAACTGCTCATAGCGGCTGTTCAGCTGGGCTACGACCTCCGGGTGCATACAGGTGCCATACAGGGGCCTGGGCCGTTCGATATCCAGGCTGAATTTGACTAGGTCGGCGCCGATGGCCTGGGCTGTACGCAGGGCGCCGTCCACAGTGGCGTTTACCCGGGGATCAGAGGGCGCGTTGAAAGAAACATTGACCTCCAGATACAGGTTGCGGGCCTGGGCCTCAGCCTTGACCTTGGCCAGGTGCTCGGGTGTCAAAGGTTCTAAGTCTACATTGGTCACATGTAGGCCGTCCAGACCCCATTCCACGGCCCGATCCATTAGCCAGAACAGATCCCTGACCTTTTCAAAAGCATGTACGCCGTCAAAGCCCCAGCTTTCGCCAAATCCGCTGAGATGCAGGGTGTAGGTGTGCATTCCAAGAGGCATCCGTTTCTCGTTATTCATGGTGTTCTCTCCTATACTATTTTGATTTTTATAACTAATCTTCCGCTTCTGCCCGGACATCTTACAGCAATTGAATTTATTACCCGGAAACTGGAAATGATTCTTTGCTGTATACGTTTTAACGTATGGTTTGCCAACCATCCGAATAATAAGTTCAAACGCTATAATTACGCTTTGCTCTCCTGCTTAATTGAGTCCGTTTCAATCCGCTCTTTGTTGATGTCCATCCATACATCGCAATTTTTGATACCAAGCTTCTGGGGATTGAAGAAAGGGTCTTTCTCGCCGGCCTTGAGCTGTGCCATATAGTCGTCATATACTTTCTTCACCACCGGGATCAGGATGATCAGCGTGACAATATTAAACCAGGCCATCAGTCCGAACATGATTTCGCTGACTGCCCAGGCGGTGCCCGCCGTGACGTTTGCCCAGATGAAGAAGAAGATGGGCAAGGTGATACGGATCACCCAGATCAGCTTTTTACGGGTTTCATCTTTCGCATTTCTGAACAGATAGGCCAGACCGGACTCACCCTCGTAGTAGTAGGCGATACAGGTGGAGTAGGCAAAGCAGGTCAGCGCGATGGCGATTATCGCACCGCCAATGCCAGGGAGCACCGTGTTGGCCGCTTCCTGCACCCAGACAACGCCTGCGGTGTTGGTGGAGGCCTGAACTGCCATCTGCTCCGAACCCGTACCGATGTGCATAAAGCTGCCGTCCGGACCGAGAACGTTGAAGCAATCGGTGACCAAAGCCATAATGCCGGAGCAGAAGCAGACAATCACGTCAATGTAAACGGAAAACGCGTTAACAAGACCCTGGCTGGCGGGATGGGGGGTTTCCGCCGCCGCCGCAGAGGGTGGCGTTTCACCGAAGCCGGAACCAGAGGAGTTGACCGCGCGCTTGACGCCGTAAGAGAACGCGCCGCCTATCATGCCGCCGAAAATCGCGTGGGAGTTGAATGCACTGCCAATGATCATGGAAACGGTGTAGGGGATTGCGCTTGCGTTTCCGATCAGCACGACGATGGTAACCAACAGATATCCAATGGTCATGAAAGGCACGATGATGGTGGAAATCTTAGCGATTCGGCGCACGCCGCCGGAGATGACCAAGAATAGCAGAACCGCAACGACGGCTCCGGAGATGGCCGGACTGATGTTGAAGCTGTTATTAAAGGCCATGGCAATGTTGTTGGCGCTGGGGCCGGTGACCAGCAGAGGCACGCCAATGGTTGTGAAAAGTGCAAAAATCACAGCAAGAACTTTTCCAAGACCCTTCCAGGGGATACCCTGTTCCATGTAGAAGTACGGGCCGCCGCGGTACTGGCCGTCCTGCCGAACTTTATAAATCTGGCCCAGGCTATTTTCCGCATACGCGATGGCAGAGGTAACCAGAGCGGTAATCAGCATCCAGAACACAGCGCCGGGGCCGCCGTACATGATGGCCACCATAACGCCGCCGATGTTGCCCACCGCCACGCGATACGCCACCACAGAGCAGAAAGTTTCAAACGGAGAGATACCCTCTACCGAGCCGCCACCGGATTTCAGTAGCTTCCACTGCAACCGCGCCTTGGTGACGTTGCCGAACTTGATGACAAAGCAATACAGGACAGAGCCTCCAAAAACAAGCGCAATCAGCGGAGTTGCCCATATGGCACCGTTCAAACTGTTGATAAAAGCTTCTAAATTCATCGTGGTTCCTCTCTTTTCTATAAATTGTACATTACAATGCAAATCAAGGGTTGATTTAGGCAAATTATTGGTGCCAATTACGCGAAACCATTGTTCCGTGCACTATATGGAGAATTCCTATTGCATTTGAGCCCCCCTAGCCGCTTGCGGCGGGGAAAATTTATTGTATTACATTATTACCATATAAGTAATGATCGCGATTTGTGTATAAGCTACATTGAACAATGGTTTCGCGTAGCAAATAATATTGTTTTTCACCATGAGATACCAAACCATTGCATATAGCTAAACTTTGGCTTGGCGTTGGGGCCTCCCAGCCTTATCTTGCCAAGAGGGGTGACCATGATTACTACACACAGGATGACCATAAACAGCATAACCAGGCTGACAAACCAACCTACGTTTGTCATGAGGAATCCCATTACCATATTGCTCAGGATATTATAGAACGCCTCTCCGTCAATGAGAACCAATGCCAGCATAATTACGAACAAGGCCACGGTAACAGACATAACTATGGGCCTGATCTTTACTTTTTCCTTCATTGCGTTACTTTTCAATTTAACTCTTCTCCTCAATTTTTTCGGTTGTCGGTGTATTTTACCCCTATTCTGTAAGGCTGTTCAGGCTTTACAGCTTTCTCCCCATTATGGGATAATTTAATCTCTTTGGGCCTAATTCCCCGCCCCTTGGGGTGTTCGTTTCCGAAACTCTCTGCCCCTCGAGGCACTCCGCAGCCTAATACCCCGCCTGCCGCAAGCGGCAGGGAAAATTTATTGGCATTTGGAATAATATAGCCTCGTCAGCACGCACTTCCCACATAGCTCCGGATAATCTCACGGCAGGCCTCCATGTGCTCCTCGCCGGGGGGACGGATGGCCTCCAGGGAATAGCTGCGGCCCATCTTTCGGTATGTATCCAAGCCCAAGCGGTGGTAAGGCAGAAGCTGGACACAGGACAGGTTCCTCAGACCGGCGCAGAACGCGCCTATGCCGTGAAGTGTGGCCAGGTCATCGTTGATCCCGGGTATCACTGGAAAACGGAGAACGAATTTGATGCCATCGGCCCGGGCGTCCACCCGGCGAATGTTGTCCAGAATGACGGCATTATCCATTCCGCAGTACTCTTTGTGTTTATCCGGGTCAATGTGTTTGATGTCGGCGTAGATAATATCCAGGTGGGGCAGAACCTTTTCCACCTGGCTGTAGGGTACGCACAGGCTGGTCTCTATTGCGGTACTGATGCCTTCGTACCGGGCGCATTGGAGCAGCTCCGCGGCAAAATCCGCATGCACCAGCGGCTCGCCGCCGGAGAGAGTCATGCCGCCGCCGGAGTGAAAGTAAAATATACTGTCCTTGCGGATCTCCGCCATGAGCTGCTCCACACTCATTGCTTCCCCATATGTCTTGCCTTCAAAGCACTCGATTGCAGCGGATTGGCTTTCCGGTGTGGAGCACCACAAGCAGCGAAGGGGACAGCCCTTTAAAAAGATAACCGTCCGAAACCCATCGCCGTCGTGGATGGAGCTGCGCTCCGTGCGCAGAACCATCCCGTTTTTTTCCTTGCTGTAATTAGCCGGCAATATGAATACAGCCTCCTCGGTTATGGTTGCGGTTGCCATGTCAGGCCCAAACCCTGACTTCAGTCCGGCCGATGATTTCATCCTGTATCTCCTTGCCCAGCTCAACAAAAAACGCGGTATAACCAGCGACGCGAATTAGGAGATGCTTGTATTCCTCAGGATTTTCCTGGGCGGACAGCAGCGTTTCCCGATCCACCACGTTGTACTGTGCGTGATATACGCCCAGCGTACACATGCTCTTGACCAAGCTTATCATTTGGGCCATACCACGTTCTCCGGCCATGATGCTAGGCTCCAGCTTGAGGTTTAGCTGTGTGCCCTGGGTGTAGCGGGCGTGGGGAATGTGGCTAACCGATTTTAGCAACGCAGTGGGGCCGTTGACATCGGTTCCACCGGTAGCGCCGATGCCGTCGGTCAGCGGGGTCCATGCCTTGCGGCCGGAAGGCAATGCACCCACCCAGGCGCCGATGGGCGTGTTGCCGGATACGGGAAGCATGCCGCAGGTCATCTTGCCGAACTTGGTATCATACTTCTCGAACTGGTCGACAACGTAGGTGAACGTCTCGCCCACGATCCAGTCGGCCCGCTCGTCGTCGTTGCCATACTTGGGAGCCTCCAGACACATTTTTTGGATGTCTTCGTAGCCCTCGAAGTTCGCGTCCAGCGCTCTGCACAGGTCGGCCATGGTTAGCGTTTTTTTGTCGTATACCAAATGCTTGACAGCGACCAGGGAGTTGATGATATCGGCCTGGCCAACAGTGATGACGCCTCCGCCGCAGTTATACTTAGCGCCGCCCATGCTGTAGTCGGTGGCGCTTTCAATGCAGTGGGGGAATGTCAGGGACAGGGCGGGCACAGGACGGTAGTTCATACTCAGATAGTCCAGCAGCTGATTTCCGGAGGTGATGACATCGACGAAATAACGAATATGGGCCTTAACAGCATCGTAAAAATCATCGAAGGTTTTAAAGTTCGCAGGATCACCGGTAGAAATAGACACGCGCTTGCCGGTCTTGCGGCTGATTCCATCGTTTAATGCCATATCGATGATGCCGCCCATGTTCATGTCAGCCATATCGGTGTACTGCTTCATCCGGCCGGACAGGTTGGTCTCTACGCAGCCGCAGGGAGTCCAGTCCCAAGCCTCGCTCAGAGGAACGCCCTTGTTTAAGAGCATCCGGATACCGGCATCGTCGTGATAAATGGCAGGCATTGTGAGACCCATCCGGATGGACTCAATGGCCTTGCGCAGGAAGATGTCGGGGTTCTTTGAGATATTGTAGCGGATGGACAGATTGGGCTCTTTGAGCTGGACATCCATCGTGGCCTGGATAACCTGGTAGGACAGATCGTTGACCGCATCGTTGCCGAACTGGTCGATGCCGCCGGCGGTGACCTGAACGGTGATACAGTAGCCTGCCGCGTATTGGGCGGTTACTTCGTCCTGGAACAGGCTCAACTCGGCAATCTTGATCCACAGGCAATCCAAAAGCTCCTGGGCCTCGTCCTTGGTCATTACACCGTTTTCGATATCAGCCTTGTAATAGGGATACAGATATTGGTCGATACGCCCCAGATTATAGGAAGAGGCGTTTTGTTCCATATAGACGGCGCTATGATAGAATTGTACGCTCTGCACGGCCTCATAGAAGGAAGCTGCCGGATATTCGGGTACGCGGCGGCATACGGCGGCGATCTTCTCCAGCTCCGCCTTGCGGACGGGATCTGCGCACTTGACGGCCATTCCTTCGGCTAAATCGGCGTGACGATTGGCCAGGGTTACGATGCCTTCACAAACAAGAAGCTCGGACTTCAAGAAGAACATCTTCTCCAGGTCGCCCACATGCGCGTCATCCAGCTTGGCCAGGGCCTCCTCCACTTCCTTGCGGATGCCGGAAATGCCTATAGACAGGAGGCGTTCCCAGCCGGGCGTAGTTTCTCCATACCCGCGAACTGCCTTTCGGTCGATGTAGATCATCCCGTTGTCCCGCAGGGTTTCCATATCTTCGGGAGCCAAAGCGCGCCAGCGGTCCAGCACGCATTTGTTCTTCCAGTAGTCGGACACCTCTTCCTTGAAGATTTTCTTGCCTTCCTCACTGAGATAGAATGGGTCAAAATTCCGGGTGCTGATGGTGTCCAACTCCCGATCCAGAATGGAGCAGGAGCTGTCGGCGCACAAGATACCGCAGCGGGGTTTGAAGCCGGCGCCACCCACTATCAGCTCATGCTCCAGAATGTAGATGTTCTTCTTGCGGCACTGGTGGAGGTACCCGGTTGCCTTTTGCACGATCAAGGGTTGGCCCTCTGTTTCCTTAAAGCCTTCGGTTAAATACTTGGCGTTGTAGACATCCATGTCTACCCGGGTGTTCAAATACTGTTCACGCAGGGCGTTGATGCGTTCCATGTGCTTTGCCATGTCAAAACTCCTTCCTTATAATTCATTTGGTAATTAGGAATACAAAAAACGAATCCATAAGCTTTTCAATTGTATATTAAAGCAATTTTCGTGCCAAAGTAAACATATAAAACAATTTAAATTTTCGCCATAGAAGGATTATGGCAAAATTCCACAAATCTATAAGGCTTAATATGTTGAATTGGCAATAATAATTGCGTCTATAGTCTGGTTTCCAATGGGAAATTATATTTGAATCCTAATAGATCGACAGAAGCGGCAGTGCTAAATTAAATAGAGGATATGCAAAAAAATTTGCTGACGGCTTAGCTGTAGGATGAATGAATTGTCATTGACGATCGCTTTCATTACATAAGATCACGCTGAAACAAAGGGACAATTTGACGCTATACATCCAGGTGCTGATTTTTTTGCGCCTAATATTATTAAAGCAAAAAAATGCGCATAGCCACATTATGCGCATCAACCTATGGTTTTCGTCTTATACTAATTACCTATAAAAACATTCCATGTTTTTATAGCGCGAAATGCGTATGGAATTATATGAGATGTGCCGCGTAGCGGCGCGTCAGCGCCGCCTTCAAATAAATTTTCCCGCCGCAAGCGGGCGGGGTATTATGGGGATACGAAGGGACGAACGCCCCCGAGGGGCGGGGTATTGACCCCAAGGGAATAAAAATAGTATTACAACAATACCCAGCTGATCTAAGCAAGGTCAGCTGGGTATTGTATATGCTCATCATTCCGGCGCATCAGGCGAACTAAACTCCAATGCCTGTTTCCTCAATCTGTATTGCAAATTCTGCCTGCTTACACCAAGAGCCCGAGCGGTTTTGGAAATATTGCCCCCGCTTTCCCGAAATGCCTTACTCAGCACCCTGTACTCCACGTCATCCAGTATCTGGGGCAGGGATGTGGAACCCTCATGGGTGTAATTGTTCTTGGGGGGACGGCCGTGCACCTTGACGATAATGTGCTCGGGGATATGGGCGGGGGTGATTAGGGAGCTGTCCCCCAGCACTACGTTCATGGCGTGCTCAATGGCGTGATTCAGCTCCCGCACGTTTCCGGGCCAGTCGTAGGCGAGAAACAACTCCAGGGTGGCCGCATCAATATCGCTGATATTTTTTAGGAGCTTTTTATTCAGATGCTGGATGAAATGGTTGGTCAGCAGGTGAATATCCTCCTTGCGCTCCCGCAGAGGCGGCAGGTCGATGTTGACCACGCCCAGCCGGTAGAATAGGTCCCGCCTGAGCCGGTTTTCCTCGATTGCCTGATAGGGCGGCATGTTGATATTGGACAGCACCCGCACATCCACATGGATTTCAGTGGCGCCCCCTACCCGGCGCACAATGCCGTCCTGCAAAACCCGTAGCAGCTTGGACTGGAGGGAGATGTTCATGGAATTGATTTCATCCAGTAGCAGGGTGCCACCGTTGGCCTGTTCAAAAAGACCCTCTCTGCGCTCGGCCCCCGTGTAGGCCCCTTTTTCTGTGCCAAACAGCATGGACTCCAGCAGATTTTCTGGTATTGCGGCGCAGTTGATGGCCAGAAAAGGCATATTTGCCCTCTTGCTTGCCCCGTGGATGCTCTGGCTGATCAGTTCCTTCCCTGTACCCGTCTCGCCATAAATCATGACGGAGGAGTCGAATTTGGCCACCTGGCGGCACTTTTCCAGCACCTTGTGCATAATCGGGCTGATGTGGATAATGTCCTTAAACCCGTACTTGACGGCTAGGGCTTGGCCCGCCTTATGCCTGGTGGCGGGGGAGGTCTTTTCCACCAGCTTGCTCTGTAAATCAATAATCCGCTTGTTCAGCTCGTCAATCTGGGACCAGTCCTGCATGACAGAAAAGCCGCCCAGGGTCTGGCCTCCTTCGATAACGGGGTAATTGCTGGCGACAATGTCCACCTCTTTACCGTACAGCGTGGTATAGAATTGTCGCACATCCAACAGGGGCTGTTTGTCCTCAATAACCTTGGGGATAGCCAGAGAACTGCCGCTTTGCATGTGGTATACGCTGCCAATGGGCTTGCCCAGAACGTTATTGATGGGCAGGGAGTCCATTTCAATGGCCGCGTTGTTGAGCAGAAGGATACGGCTGTACGCATCACATATAATCACGGATTCCTTGAGCTGGTTGACCACCTTCAGCAGCATCTCATAGAGAATATCCTTTGTGGCATCTCGAAAAACAATCAGCTTTGATCCGGGCGGCAGGTCATCAGGTTCCGGCGCGGGGCATTGCTTGATGTACCGGCCAAATCCCACAGTGGCGTAAACAATGCCGCTGTCTTCCATGGGGATAAAGTTCACGGCCAAATCCACCGGTTTGTTTTTGAGACTGCCGTCACCATGCAAAAGCTTCTCCGCCGTTTGGTTGTACTCAGTGATCCTCTTGTCTTCAGCAATCAAAATTGCGCCTAACTTGCATTCGCTGAGATAGGCCATTGCCTCCCGATATTCCATGCAGATCCCCCTTCCCGTTACAGACGATCATTCTCATGTACCTGCAAATTTTTTTTACGAAATAAAAATAAAGCAAAAATATTTGCACCATCTATAATAACAGTATACAGCGTCCTGACATCTTTGGCAAGCCCGTCGACGGTTAGGATTTACGAAAATTAGTCGCGTATTTCATTGGATTTAGAAATTTTTCCGCAAAATATTTTGCAGTTAATGTACCCGGTTTGGGTCTATCGCTTGCAGCTTGCCGTCTCGTCGATGATGTGTTCTCCGCTTGTCCGATGGCTTTGTCACTCCGCACTTGCCTGTTTTCTGCAAATTTTTTGCGCTGAAATAAGAGATATAGACTATTTAAAGGCAATTTAAAATAAAATGCAAAATTTCTTTCGTTAATTTATGTTTTTGGCATGATTATTGCTTTTATAAATTCATAAGGAATCACCGGTTTATGTTCTTGTGCCCCTTGGGTGATTTCGGCAATACCGTGTGCCCTATCCGCCGCCGCACACAGAAAAGCGGAATGCCCACCGGCAACGTTCGCCGGCAGGCGTTTCGTAATGGGATCACCCAGATGTAAATGAGCATTCATCAGTGAAGCCTCCGAAATCGTTTTTTCTAGTTCCATTTTAGCACCTGACCTCTGGGTACAGCTTTGCCGCACATCTTCGTTTTTTTGCCGATTCTCACCTCATCGTGGCAAGGGGGGGAAGGATCCGATTTGGATTTTGGCCTTAAATCAAATTGTAGGAGGAATGAAAATGTTTAAACTGGACTTTCAAATCTACAACGAGTGCCGAGGGAGCCATGCCCATGAGGCGTATTCCCAAATACTTATTCCCCTAAAGGCGGCGCTGGGCATCTACATCGGGGACACGATCTATGATGTTGCGCCCCAGGGGGTTTGCTACATTCCTCCGGGAATGATGCACCAGTGCCAGTTTTTCAGCAACCTTCTGGTCATCAACATCTCAAGGGATATGATTGACAAAAAGGACATGAACATTTTGGCCTATCCTCTTATTGTGCAGATGGGGATCCAAATGACGGGGCTCGTCCAGCTGATTCAGGCCGAAATCGAGCAAAATCCCAACAGCAAGGCGGTCTATCATTTATATAATTATCTGTACAGCAAACTGATTGATAACAGCTCCACGGCATCGGTGCACTACATCAGCCAGTACTATGACCAGCCCATCACCGTGGCCCAGCTTGCTAAACTGGAAAACTACAACCCTACCTATTTTAACGACTGGTTTAAGCAGCAGACAGGCTTCCCGCCCAGCCACTACCTGCGGTATGTGCGCATCAGCAAGGCCAAGGAGTTTTTGGAGACAACAGACTTATCCATTATGGAGATTGCCGCCATGGTGGGCTACAGCAGCAATTCCACCCTGACCCGCGCATTTCATGAGATGACGGGAATCACCCCCAAGGCGTACCGGATCGGAATTGCCCTTGGCAAAACCGGCTGACAAAGGGTTTATTTAGAGGAGCGTATTATGGAGCAACCAAAAGCATCAACGCATTTTTTTGAAACTGAACAGATTGGAAGGATCATTCTTCGCTTGGCGCCGCCTATTATGCTGGCACAGCTGGTTCATGGATTATACAATGTTGTGGACAGCTATTTTATCGGACAATATTCAAGCGATGGTTTGGCGGCACTGTCCCTGATGTTTCCGATACAGCTTTTAATCGGCGCAATCGGACATGGAACGGGAATCGGCGTAAACACCCTGATCACAAGATATAACGGAGCGGGTGATACGGAACGGGCGAAGGTGATTGCCAGGGTGGGAACGTCACTGGCGGTGCTGAATTGGCTTGTTTTTGCGGTGCTGTCCTTTTGCTTGCTAGATAAGTATCTTGCTGTTGCAACCGCTTCGGCCGAAATTCGGAGGGAGGCCGCCGCATATGGATATATCATTTGTATTGGCAGTCTTGGTGTGTTTCTGGATTGTATCTGGACAAAAATATATCAGGCTGACGGAAATATGAGGCTGCCGATGGTTGCGCAGATCGTTGGTACGGTAATCAACATAGTTCTGGATCCCATCCTGATCTGGGGGCTGTTGGGCCTCCCCGAAATGGGAATCGCGGGAGCCGCCATCGCAACGCTGGCTGGGCAGGTCGGTGCAGCCCTAATCACCATGAGAGGTGGTTTCCGGGGACTCTCAAGCCTGACGGTGATTAAAAAGAACGGGCCGTTGATCTATAAAACCGGGTTGCCATCCATTGTGATGCAATCTTTTTATACGATTTACATATTTGGACTCAACTTGATTTTAGTAGGCTTCTCCGATGCGGCGGTCACCGCGTTGGGACTATACTATAAGCTTCAGTCCTTCTTTTTCATCCCGCTCTTTGGATTGCAAGGCTGTGTGCTGCCTGTGCTCAGTTACAACTACGCGGCGAATCATTGGGATAGATGCCGCGAAATTTTTCGCTTTTCTTTGCTTGTGGTGGGAATCTTCATGGGAATCGGTATGGTTATCTTTGAGCTGATTCCCGGCCCGCTGATCCTGATGTTTGGCGCAAATCAGGAGGTGCTGGAAATTGGAATTCCGGCCTTTCGCATTATTGCGACCGCTTTTATACCAGCATCTATTTCAATGCTGATGCCTATTGTTTTCCAGGCACTGAACCGGGGAAGGGAAAGTCTTGCAGTTACAATATTGCGTCAAATCGTTCTATTGGTTCCCGTTGCGTGGATATTGTCCCGTTTTGGGTTGATTTACACCTGGCTGACCTTCCCAATCTCGGAGTGTATCACGGTGGCGGTAGCGCTGATGCTGTATCGAAAGATCCTGTCAGAAATGAAAACTGCCATGCGGTGAAGCACCGTCTTATGAACATCATTTAAGCAAAAGGATTTGAAAATAAAAAATGCAACAAAAAACAGAAGAAAAAAGCGGCTTCTTCGCGCAATTTTTGATCGTTTTGGTTGCCGCGTGCTTGGTGTTTGCCGTCATGCAAGGAGTCCGGAATAACTATGGCATCATGTGGGCGGAATTGTAGAGCGCACCGGTATCAGCTACGCTTCTGTAAGCTTTGTCATTGCGGTTGGGCAAATTATGTATGGCGCCACCCAGCCTTTGTTCGGGGCGCTCGCTCTTAAAAGATCCAATGCGTTTGTGATGCTTTGCGGGATTGGCCTCATGGCCGCGGGGCTGATTGCGACCCCATTTTGCGGCAACATGTGGAACCTTCTCGTCTTTTTTGGAATCATTCTTTCTTCCGAAACTGGTGCGCTTTGCTTTGGAATAATCAAGGGGGCGATTACCCCATCATCGGGGAATGGCGGGCTGCCTTCGCTTCCGGCATTGTGCAGGCCAGCGCGGGTATCGGAGATGCCCTGATGTCTCCCGGAATCCACCACCTGATTGACAGGGGATTCCACCGTTCCGCCAACCTCGGGAATCATCAGCAGAAAATTTGGCGCTGTTAAAATGGCAATTATCTACGGCTCTATCTTTATTGGACATTAGATCGGAGCTTTTACAAGCGCATGGTTAGGCGGAATTCTGGTAAACACGAACCTCAACTATTCCGCGCTTTGGATCATGGATCTGTGCCTGAGTTCGATTGCGGTGATTGCAAGCTTTAATATCCGTGATTGAGTTCCGGCCCTATTCCATTCATGCTTTGGACAGGGACATATTGTTAAAGGAGAGACACGGCAAAAAAACGAAGAAGAAAAGCAAATCATTTTAATTGCGCTTTTGCTACAATGGATTCATAATAGCTAGTTTACCGAGGGCAGATGCTGCTGCATACATCATTATTGCCGCCGTAAAGCAAAACCAACATAGAAAGCGGAGCGCGGCGCTCCTGGCAGACCGATAATCTGAGACGCAGCGTAAAAGGGGAGGATTTATGAACTGACATTTCCGCGTTTGTGGCCGACAACGTCCCCGCTTACCCCATGGCTTCCAGTATGCAGGAACAAGCCGCTCTAGAAAAGTGACCCAGAACGTCAGATAAATCGAAAATCAATTTTTATATGTGAAAGGGGTAACAATTATGAATTTTCTGAAGAACGTCAAGGAGAAACCGATTGCGATTCTCGGCGCAGGTGGCGTCGGCAAGACATTGGCGGGCGACAGCGTGCTGGCCGGAGCAAAGGTTCGTCTGTGGGAGCAGGAGGCCTTCAAGAAGAACTTCGTCAACATTGAGCGCGGCATCACCATTACCGGCGGACAGTATAACTACTATAGCTTTGAGCGCGCCGGAACCGCGAAGATCGACCTTGCTACCACCAACATGGCCGAGGCCGTGAAGGGTGCGGGCAACATCTGCATAACCACTGTTGCCACGGCGCACGAGGCCATCTTTCGTGAGCTGATTCCCCTGCTGGAGGATGGCCAGATCATTCACCTGTTCCCCGATAACTACGGCTCCTTTGTCCTGCGCAGGATGATGCGCGAGATGAACTGCACCGCCAAAGTTATCGTGGGCGGATGGGGAACCGCTCCTTATGGTACGCGCATCGTTATTCGCGGCGGCGTCACCAGCAACACCTGCAGGATCAATGACCGCGTTACCTTCCTGCGCGGCGCGGCTCTGCCTGACAGCGACACTGCTACCTTCCTCAAGTCGGCCGAGACCATTCCCGGACTTGACGCCTGCACCACCGGCGACGGATACCAGGCGGCCAACACCGTAATTGACGTGAATCTCTCCAACGTCAACCCCGTCATCCATGTTCCCGGAACCGTGCTGGCTGTTTCCACCATGCAGAATTTCGGCACGGTTCTGGGCCAGTATCCCAAAAATTACTCCCTGTACGCCTTTGGCCTTTGTCCCGCAATCGCCGAGGTTCAGGCGGTGTTCTGGGAGGAGGAAAAGGCCATTGCCAAGGCGATGGAGGTGGGTATCTGCACCGTGAATTATGAAGACTTCTTCTCCCGCACTACTATGTACGGCAAGGAGTACATGGGTCCCGACTTCGCCGTTCCCTTTGATGAGAGGCTGGAGAACTTTTACGGTGACGGTCCCTTCGACCTTGAGAACCGCTACATAACCGAGGACGTTCCCGTTGGATGCTATGTGTACCAGCAGCTGGGCAAAAAGTACAACGTGCCAACCCCCACCATTGACTGCATGATCTATCTGGCCAACATCATGATTAAGCGTGATCTGATTAAGGACAGCAAGTATACCCTGGCTTATCTGGACATCGGTCATATGAACCACGATCAACTTCAGAAGTACCTGCGTGAAGGTGTCTATACCGCGCAATAAACTGCCGTATACAGAACAATTTGAATCATATGCAGGTTTCTTTACCGCAACTGAAAAGAGAATAAAGGGCAAATCAATCTGTACAGAAGGTTTGCCCTTTTTTAGAATCGAAACAGGAGGTTTTTCTTTACAATGAATAACTTTACATTTAGCAGCCCCACATATTTTGTTTTCGGTAAAAAGACTGAGGATGAGTCCGGCAAGTACGTGAAGAGGTACGGCGGTAAAAAAGCGCTGATTCATTACGGCGGCGCTTCCGCAGTGAAATCCGGGCTGCTGGATCGCGTTATGAAGTCTTTGGATGCGGAAGGCATTACCCATATTGAACTTGGCGGCGTAAAGCCCAACCCCAAGAGCGATCTGATTTACGAAGGCATTGAACTTGCCAGAAAAGAAAAGGTGGACTTTATTCTGGCCATCGGCGGCGGCAGCGTCATTGACTCCGCGAAGGGTATCGCCCTGGGTGTTCCCTACGACGGCGACTTCTGGGATTTCTATGAGGGCAAGCCCGTCACCGAAGCGCTTCCCGTGGGTGTCGTTCTGACCATCGCGGCCGCCGGCAGTGAAGGCTCCACCGACTCCGTTGTCACCAAGATTGACGGTAACAACCTGTATAAGCGTTGCGCGGACGGCGAGGTTCTCATTCCCAAGTTTGCGGTCATGAACCCCGAGCTGACCACTACATTGCCTCCCTACCAGACAGCCAGCGGCATTACCGACATCATAGCCCATTGCATGGAACGCCTGTTCTCCCACACCAAGAATGTGGAGATTACCGACCGTCTCTGCGAAGCAATCTTGATCACCGCAATCAAGGAAGGCAGAAGAGCGATGCAGGATGCTACCAACTATGAGGCGCGCGCCAACATTATGTGGGCGGGCATGGTTGCCCAAAACAACCTCACCGGCGTTGGCCGCCAGCATGATTGGGGTACGCATCACATGGAGAACGAGCTCTCCTCAATGTACGGCTGCTCCCATGGCGCGGGCCTTGCGATCCTGTTCCCCTACTGGATGGAATACGCGATGAAGACCCAGCCCATCGACCGCTTCATCCAGTTTGCCACCAGAGTCTGGGGCTGCCAGATGAACTTCGAGGATCCCATGGTAACGGCGAGAGAAGGCATGATCTGCTTCCAGAAATTCATGAAGGAGATCGGCATGCCCACCACCATCGGCGAAATTGGCGGCAAGCCCGAGGATGCCCCGAAGCTGGCGGCAAACATGTTCCACGGTGCGCCCAACCACGGCAGCTTCCTCAAGCTGACACCGGAGATGGCGACCGAAATCTACACGATGGCGATGTAAGCGCCGCGGCGAAAACCCTGCGTATCAGAGCCTACCGGCAGGAAGCCAATTGAGAGTCCTTTTATCGGATTTATTTCTTTTATTTTGCTGGCAGGCTCTGATTTCGTTTACCAACCGGCGGGGGTGTAAGCTCGTGAAATTGAATTACTGGAGGAGAGCCACAATGTCAAAAATAACTGAGATAATGGATGGCAATACGGCTGCCGCATATATATCCTACGCCTTTACCGAGGTGGCAGGGATATTTCCCATCACACCCTCGTCACCTATGGCGGAATATGTGGATGAATGGGCGGCAAAAGGAAAGAAAAACATCTTTGGACAGACTGTGGAAGTTGCAGAGATGCAGTCAGAAGGCGGCGCTGCCGGGACGGTTCACGGTTCTCTCGGAGCGGGGGCGTTAACTACGACTTATACAGCGTCCCAGGGGCTGCTCTTGATGATACCCAATATGTATAAAATTGCCGGAGAGCTGCAACCGGGGGTGTTCCACGTTTCCGCGAGATCCCTCTCCGTGCATGCGCTGTCGATTTTCGGGGATCATTCCGATGTTATGGCATGCAGGCAGACAGGGTTTGCCTTGCTCGCCGCATCGAATCCCCAAGAGGTCATGGATATGGGGGCGGTCGCCCATTTAAGTGCGATCAAGGGAAGGATCCCGTTTCTTCATTTCTTTGACGGATTCAGAACCTCCCATGAAATGCAGAAGATAGACGCCTTGGACTATGCGGATCTCAAACCTCTTGTGGATATGGAGGAGCTGACAAAATTCAGACAGAGGGCTCTTAATCCGGGCCATCCCAGCACCCGGGGAACAACTCAGAATCCCGATATCTATTTCCAGCAGAGGGAAGTATCCAATAATTTTCATGCAGCGGTTCCTGGGATTGTCGAAAATTATATGAATGAAATCAACAAGCTGACAAGAAGGGATTACAAGCTGTTTGATTATTACGGCGCAAAGGATGCAAAATACCTGATCGTCGCCATGGGTTCGGTAAGCGATACAATTAAGGAAACCATCGATTACCTGACCGCAAAAGGGGAGAAGGTAGGACTTGTCAATGTCCACCTCTACAGACCTTTTTCCGTGGAGCACATGATGAAGGCCATACCCGATACTGTGGAACGGATTGCTGTGCTTGACAGAACAAAAGAGTCCGGATCCGTTGGAGAGCCTTTGTACCAGGATGTCTGCCAGGCTTATTACAATATCAATAAACCGATGTTCATTATAGGCGGCCGTTATGGCCTGTCTTCAAAGGACACAACTCCGGCCCAAATAATCTCCGTCTATGAAAACCTTGCGGCAACGAAGCCGAAAAATAATTTTACAATTGGAATCAACGACGATGTTACCTTCTTGTCCCTCCCCCAAAAGGAGGAAATTGATATCTCTCCCGCGGGAACGATGAGCTGTAAGCTTTGGGGCTTGGGTTCCGACGGCACTGTGGGGGCCAATAAGAACACGGTTAAGATTGTCGGTGAGCATACGGAGTTGTATACGCAGGCATATTTCGTATACGATTCAAAAAAATCCGGCGGGCTTACCCAGTCCCATCTGCGCTTCGGGCGGGAGCCGATCCGGTCGCCATATCTGGTGAATACCGCGGATTTTGTCGCCTGTCATAATCCGTCCTATGTGACGAAATATGATCTTTTGAAGCATCTGAAAAAGGGCGGAATCTTCCTGCTCAACTGCCAATGGAGCGCGGAGGAGCTGGAATACAACCTGCCTGACTCCATGAAAAAGGCCATCGGGGAAAAACAGATCCGGCTTTATATCATCAATGCCATTGATATAGCAAAGGAGCTGGGGCTGGGCGGCAGGACAAATTCGATTCTTCAGGCCGCATTCTTTAAGCTTGTGGAGCTCATTCCCGTGGAAGACGCCGTAAGGTATATGAAGGACGCGATTCAAAAGACTTACGCCAAAAAAGGCGCCAAGGTTGTTGAAATGAACTGCGCGGCGGTGGACAAGGGAATTGACAGCCTGGTCAGGGTGGAGGTTCCCCAGGTGTGGGCCGGAATAACAGTCAAGGCCCCTGATACAAAGGCTGTACCCGAATTTATTGATAAGATCGTCAATGTAATGAACCGGCAGGAGGGAGACGGCATCCCGGTAAGCGCTTTTGTCGGCATGGAGGACGGAACCTTCCCGGCGGGAACAACCGCGTATGAGAAGCGGGGCGCTACGGTAGAGGCTCCCCAATGGAGCCTGGACAATTGCATCCAGTGCAACCAATGCTCTTTCGTATGTCCCCATGCGGCAATCCGCCCCATCCTCCTGGATGAAAAAGAGAGAGAGTCCGCCCCGGTCGGGTTTGAGACAAAAAAAGCGATTGGAAAAGATATTGAAAATTATGAATACAGAATCCAGGTATCGCCCCTGGACTGCACCGGCTGCGGAAGCTGTGCAAACGTATGCCCGGCGAAGAAAAAAGCCCTTGTCATGATGCCCTTGGCCACCCAGCGGGACGAAGAAAAGAACTGGGAGTACGCGATAGAAGAGGTATCGGTCAAGCAGGATGTAGACAAGGGGAAATCGGTGAAATACAGCCAGTTCGCCCAGCCGCTGTTTGAATTCTCCGGAGCCTGTGCCGGATGCGGTGAAACGCCGTATATCAAGCTGCTCACCCAGCTTTTCGGAGACAGAATGTATATCGCGAATGCGTCCGGATGCTCCACGGCTTACGGCGGCAGCACGCCCGCCACACCGTATACAAAAAATAAAGCGGGACACGGACCGGCGTGGGCCATGTCGCTCTTTGAAGATTGTGCCGAATACGCCTACGGTATGCTCCTGGGCTCGGAGAAAATCAGAGAGCGCCTGAGGAAGCATGCGGAATATTTCTATGAAAAAGATATTCTTAAAGCGGAAGTCGGATACTGGATCGAAACGATGGAGGATTCCCATAATTCCAGGAAGGCATCCGATGCCTTTGAAGGAGCGCTGCGCGGGTACAAGGTGAAATCGGAAGAAGAAAAAGAAATGGTCGATTTCATACTGGAAAATAAGGACTACCTTCCAAGCAAGTCATACTGGGCCTTTGGCGGAGACGGCTGGGCTTATGATATCGGTTTCGGAGGACTTGACCATGTTCTGGCGTCGGGAAAAAACATCAACATGCTGGTCATGGACACGGAGGTGTATTCCAATACCGGCGGGCAGTCGTCAAAATCCACTGCTGCCGGCGCAATCGCTAAATTTAACGCTTCCGGGAAAAAGACAAAGAAAAAAGATTTGGGCATGATGGCTATGAGCTACGGCTATGTTTATGTCGCTCAGGTGGCCATGGGATACGATCAGGCGCAGACTCTGAAAGCCATTAAGGAAGCCGAAGCCTATCCGGGTCCGTCATTGATTATCGCATATTGCCCTTGCATCGAGCATGGGCTAAAATCGGGAATGACCAACAGCCAGTTGGAGATGAAAAAAGCGGTGGAGGCCGGTTATTGGCACCTGTACCGATATAACCCGCTTCTTAAAGAGGAAGGGGGAAATCCGTTTTCATTGGATTCCAAGGAACCGACTGCCGATCTGAAGGAATTCTTACGCGGAGAGATCAGGTATTCTTCCCTGGAAGTCGCTTTTCCCGATCATGCCGGAGAATTGTTCGACAAAGCGGAAGCCGACGCGAAGGAAAGACTCGAAACATACAAAAGGCTTGCCCGGGGGTAATTCGACCGAACTGCCTCCATTTGCCAGAAATTGTTAACGATTAATTTCGAGGAGGAACTATCGCTATGATGACAGGTGAACAATATATAGAGAGCATCCGGCCGATGAAGATGGACATCTGGATGTTTGGGGAAAAAATAGAAAGCGCTGTAACAAATCCGATCCTGCGCCCTTCTCTTAACTCGGTGAAGGCTACCTACGACCTGGCCCAGCAGCCGGAGTGTGAGGATTTGATAACCGCCACATCACATCTGAGCGGCAAGCGGATCAACCGCTTTTGCCATATCCACCAAAGCGCCGACGACCTGATTAAAAAAGTCAAGATGCAGCGTCTATTGGGGCAGCGAACCGCATCCTGCTTTCAGCGCTGCGTGGGCATGGATGCCATGAACGCGCTGTATTCCACCACCTTTGAATGCGACATAAAGCATGGCACCGACTACTACAAAAACTTTATAACCTATCTGAAGCTAGTACAGGAAAACGACTGGGTCGTGGACGGCGCGATGACCGACCCTAAGGGCGACCGGGGCCTTGGCCCCAGCCAGCAGAGCGATCCGGATTTGTATCTGCGGGTGGTGGAACGCCGGGCCGACGGTATCGTCGTGCGGGGCGCGAAGGTGCACCAGACCGGCATCACCAACTCCCACGAGGTCATCGTGATGCCCACTGTCGCCATGAAGCCCGGCGAGGAGGACTACGCGGTTTCGTTTGCGGTTCCGGTGGACACCAAGGGCGTTTTCATGATTATCGGCCGCCAGAGCTGCGACACCCGCAAACTAGAGGGCTCCTGCATGGACGTGGGCAACAGCGAATTCGGCGGCATGGAGGCGCTTGTCATCTTTGATAATGTGTTCGTACCCAATGACCGCATTTTCCAGAATGGGGAGACCGACTTCTCCGGCATGCTGGTGGAGCGCTTCGCCGGATACCACCGCCAGAGCTACGGCGGCTGCAAGGTGGGCGTGGGAGATGTGCTCATCGGCGCGGCGGCCCTGGCTGCCGATTACAACGGAGCTCAAAAGGCCAGCCACGTCAAGGATAAGCTGATCGAGATGACACATCTCAACGAAACGCTGTATTCCTGCGGTATTGCCTGTTCCTCCCAAGGCTGGAAGACACAGGCGGGCAGCTATATGATTGATCTGCTGTTGGCCAACGTCTGCAAGCAGAATGTCACCCGCTTCCCTTATGAAATCACCCGGTTGGCCGAGGACATCGCAGGCGGCCTCATGGTAACTGCACCCTCAGAGAAGGATCTGCGCCATGAGAAGCTGGGCCCATACATTGAGAAATACCTGAAGGGTGTGGATAGCGTCTCCACTGAGGATCGCCTGAAGGTTCTGCGGCTTATTGAGAACCTGACGCTGGGCACGGCGGCGGTGGGCTACCGCACCGAGTCTATGCACGGTGCGGGATCACCCCAGGCCCAGCGCATCATGATTGCGCGGCAAGGAAATATTGCCCACAAGAAGGAGCTGGCCAAGGCTATCGCAAAAATCAAAGAGCCTGTAACGGCAAAATGACCATCAAGGTGAAGTATTGCGGCGGCTGCAATCCCCGGTTTGGCCGTGTGGCCGCCGTGGCGCGGTTGCGGGCATCCCTTCCGGGGGTGAAGTTCCCGGAAGGGGATGCCCCGGAGCCGGATTATACGGTAATTGTCTGCGGGTGTCCCAGCCGCTGCGCCAATCCCGGAACCCCGGGCGGGCGGCTGGGGGCTTTTACGGTGTCCGCGCAGAAGGATATGGACCGACTGATGGAAACCCTGAGAAACATAACAAGGAGCTGAACCCATGGACTGGAAACAGACCGGCAACGAGCGTTTGGCCACAGCCGAACAGCCCGTCACGCCGACGCATATTGTGGACGCCGTGGCCGCCAACGAAGGCAGATATACAATCGTAGACAAGAAGCTATTAAATGATACGGTCACTCTCATGGAGGTGAGCGCGCCCCTAATCGCAAAAAAGGCGGAGCCCGGGCAGTTCATTATCTTCAGGGTAGATGAGTGCGGTGAGCGGATACCCCTGACGATTGCTGATTTTGACCGGGAAAAAGGAACCGTCACCATCATCTACCAGCATGTTGGCCGCTCAACAAAGATGCTGAACCAGTTGGAAGTCGGCGACGCCATCCACGACTTTGCGGGGCCCCTTGGCTCCGCAAGCCACCTGGAAGGGATCCGCAGGGCCTGTATAGTCGGCGGCGGCGTAGGCTGCGCCATTGCGTATCCCCAGACCAAGGCCCTGCACCGGATGGGCGCCAGGGTGGACATTATCGCTGGATTTCGCTCCAAGGATATCGTAATCCTGGAAAAGGAGATGCGCGATGTCTGCGAAAATCTTTATCTTACCACGGATGACGGCAGCTACGGGGAAAAGGGCTTCGTTACCGACAAGCTGTCATCCTTGATTGAAGCCGGGGATGGGTACGACACGGTCATCGCCATTGGGCCGGTGGTCATGATGAAGTTTGTCTGCAAGGTGACAGAAGCAGCGAATATCCCTACCATTGTCAGTCTCAACCCCATCATGATTGATGGAACCGGCATGTGCGGCGGCTGTCGAGTCACTGTGGACGGCAAAATGAAGTTTGCCTGCGTGGACGGCCCCGACTTCGACGGCCATAAGGTGGACTTTGACGAACTGATGGCCCGTAATTCCATATATTCCGAGCAGGAGAAAGATCATACCTGCCGTCTGATAGGGGGTGCCGCAGGTGCCTAACATGTCGCTTAAGAAGGTTGCCATGCCGGAGCAGGCTCCGGATGTGCGCAATAAGAACTTTCAAGAGGTTGCGCTGGGGTATACGGCGGAAATGGCAATAGAGGAAGCGCAGCGCTGCCTGGGCTGTAAGAACATGCCCTGTGTGGCCGGATGCCCGGTGGGCGTGCGGATTCCGGAATTTATTACCCAATGTGCAGCCGGAGAGTTTGAACAGGCTTACCAGACCATTAAATCGACAAATGCGCTGCCGGCTGTTTGTGGGCGGGTCTGCCCGCAGGAGACCCAATGCGAGGCGCTTTGCGTCCGGGGCAAAAAAGGGGAGCCGGTCGCTATCGGAAGTCTGGAACGCTTTGTGGCGGACTGGTATATGGCAAACACCGTTGAAAAGTGTGTAAGGCCCGCCTCCAATGGGCGCAAGGTCGCGATCATCGGCGCCGGACCGGCAGGATTAAGCTGTGCGGGCGCTCTCGCCAGGCTGGGTTATGCGGTCACCATCTTTGAGGCGTTCCACCTAGCGGGCGGCGTGCTGGTTTACGGTATTCCTGAATTCCGTCTGCCCAAGGCCATCGTCCGAAAGGAGATCGACTCCCTGCGAGAGATGGGGGTCAAGGTCGAAAACAACATGTTGATTGGCAAGGTGCTTAGCGTCGACGAGCTGTTTGCGTCCGGCTTTGAGGCCGTCTTCATCGGCGCGGGCGCGGGTCTGCCCTCCTTTATGGACATCGAGGGGGAGACGCTTCTGGGCATCTATTCCGCCAACGAATACCTTACCCGCATCAACCTGATGCGCGCCTATGACGACGCCTACGACACCCCGCTGCTGCGCCACAGGAGGGCAGCGGTGGTGGGCGGCGGCAATGTGGCTATGGATGCCGCGCGCTGCGCCAAGCGCCTGGGGGCGGAGGATGTGTACATCGTTTACCGCCGTTCCCTGACCGAGCTGCCCGCAAGGGCGGAGGAAGTCCACCACGCAAAAGAGGAAGGCGTTATCTTTAAGCTGCTAAATAATCCCGTGCGGATTCTGGGCAACGACAAACGAATGGTGACAGGTATTGAGTGCGTGGAGATGGGGCTTGGCGAGCCGGACGCTTCCGGGCGCCGCCGCCCTGTGGTTATTGAGGGCTCCAACTTCGAGCTGGCGGTGGACGCGGTTATTATGGCTATCGGCACATCCCCCAATCCCCTGCTTTCCCGCACGACAAATGGCCTGGATGTCAATAAGCGGGGCTGCATTGTAGCGGATGAAGAAACTATGCAGACCTCCCGCGCGGGGGTATATGCCGGTGGGGACGCCGTAACCGGCGCGGCTACGGTTATCCTGGCCATGGGAGCCGGCAAGACTGCCGCGGCATCTATTGACCGGTATCTTCAGGGTATGATCTAATAAAACAGGGGGCTTTGCATACTTTTTTACACCGAAGCCAACTTTCGCGGTTCACTGAAGCGAGGGTCCTCCGCCTGGGCGGAGGACCGTTTTTTGTGCGCCCGGTCTTGGAGAGCATTTGGAATCTTGGGCGATGCCTGTAATCCAATCGCGTTCCCTTTGTCTGCCAACTATAATCTCTGTTGCCGCTCGCTCAGTATTGATGGCATGGTCATTACCCTGTCCCTTGTTTCTGTATCCATGCTACCAGTATAGTGCCTGTTTTTCCCTTATTCAGTAATACCACGCCGTATGATATCTATAAAACACTCTATCTGTGGAGGCACCCATTTGTTTTTATGGTAGAAAGCGTATATGAATTACGGAAACACGATAAAAGCCTATTAAATCAACACTTTGCAGGCAGGCGGACAAACGGAATATAGTACAATAACTGAATATGGCAACCAACGGGGTACTGTTTACAAAACGGTGTCCTGTTTTTTATTTCTAAAGAATGAGGTGAAAACAATGTCCGGCCCCATTAACATAAACAGCAAAGGCTACGGAAAAATCTACAAAACCGTCATGCATAACCGGCAGCTACCGCTATTGGCGAAAACCATTTACTCCTACTTTTGCGCCTACGCTGGCAACGGCTGTCAGGCTTATCCGAAGCGGGATAAAATCGTCCGCGACCTTAAACTCCATCACCGTCACATGGGGATTGTCTTTTCTCCACCTGCCACGCCCCCTGCATAAGCGGTACAACAAACGACTGCTGAAATATGCCACCGCAGGTCTGTGTTATACCATACGTAGCTCCATCCTGATACCGTGGTACTGACTGTGTAAACATCTGCTCGCTGACCTTGGCATTATCGAAAGATAGCGAATATCTTCTGATAACCGTGTTTGATAACGCCGTGAGAGCAGAAACGGTGCTTCCATACGGCTCGCCGGATTTTGCATAGGTTGAATAGATAGTAAATGAACCGTTTTCAATATCAGTTTTCCAATCCTCAAGGATTGCTTTCGCCTTGCGTGACATTTCATCGGCGAGCTTGCCATCTTTTGTCCTCCAGTATTCCTCGTTGGCGGCACATTCGACCCATTGCCCGAAACGCTCTCCGCCTAATACAGTGGAAGAAGCATCAACAAACACAAGGTCTTTATAACGGTCGTCTTTCATTGCACCTTTTATGAGTTCGCGGATTCTGTTCTGCTCCTCATCAGAGCGGGCGAATGACAGCACAGCACGGAATTTATAAGTCGTCTGCTCGTTGGTAACCTTGTTAATGGTAGGTGTGAAGTTTTCAACAGTCACCGGAGTAATGTCATAGCGGAAGCGGAGAGCAGGCGAAAGGGAGAGTGCGGACGCAAGGTCGCCGTTTGACACAAGCGAAACCGTCTTCGTTTCGCCGACAATGCGCTTCTTAATGCCATCAATCCGTGCCTGGTCGCCCGAAACAGCGGCGGCATATTGGACTTGAATCCTTCCAAACAGCTTTCCGTACTGTCTCCCTTGAAATAGGCATACGGCTATTGAGGTCGTCGGCAAGGCTGTCCCATAGGTCTTTCTGGTTGTCCTTGACCTTCAAGGCGTGTTTAATTAATTCGAACGCGATGGAATCAGGAAGTTCAATCTCCTTGCGGACGAAACGGTCACGGACGATTTTACCCGTCTGGTCAGTTTCGCTGAAGATAGAGCCGGACACATGCGTCACTATCATTAGATAGAATGGTTTGAGGTTTGATAGTTCCGCCAGCTTCTGAAACTCGTCAAGCGATGTCTTGTTTCTCTTGAAATACGCCGAAAACTCATCCCACGCAAGGACGATAGCTTTCAAGCCGTTTTTGTCGATAACATCGGTGAGCCAAGCTATCAAGTCGTCCATGCTTGTGGAGAGTGCATTTATACCTTGCTTTTCCGCAAGTGTGAATATATCGCCGATCAACGCATCAACATCGGCGTTGGGATTTTTAAGCAAGTTAATAATATCATCTGCGGACTTGCCTGCGAAACTGCCAAGTCCTCTATATTCAGGGCGTTTCATAAGGCTGTTGAAGTACGCCTTGTTATCGTCATCGGAAAGCCACGCCGCAACCCCGCCGCGCAGAGTGTTCTCGCCCTTATATGCAACACCCGCGTCACGGAGAGCTTTCGTCACTCTCTCATAAACAGCCATAATCAGCGCGCGGTCGCCGTCGATGCCGCCGGAAGCGTAGCGATATGCTGTGATAATTTCACCCTGCTTGTGTCCGATGAGTTTGTCGCGCAAGTCCGGTTCTTTCTGTAAGGCGGGGTATTCTTCAAAGTAAGCCCTCAGTTCATCGGCAGAGCAATCAAGTAGGTTCTTCAGCGTCCACGCGACGCGGGATTTCCCCGTGCCGTAAGCGCCCTCAATCCAAATTCCCTTTTTGTCGCTGTTCGTGCCACGAGCAAGCATGCGCTCGGTCGCTTTGAGGAGGTCAACGAATGTCTTGTGGGGAAATGTCTTCTCCCACCTGTTTTTCGGGTCTTTGATAGAACTCGGATTGATTTCCGGCCAGTAGCCCTCGTCTATATCGAAATATTCGCTGTATTTATTCATTGTGGCATTTCCCCTCAAAACAGACTTAATACGTCTGCGGATGTCTTATCTTCTCGGAGCGTGATTTTATCAAGATCATGTGTAAACGTGGCGTTGATAAAATGGGGATACTTCGCCGACGATCCATTCAGGAAACGCTCCATATCGTCGCGGTCAAAGCCAAAAATCTGTGTGGGGCTGATTCCAGCAGATTCAATCGTATGGTCGAGCAGACGCGTGAGAGTAAACTGATAGTATCCCTCGCAGGCTTCCGCGAACTTGTACAGCGCATAGAGGATAACACGGTTATCTGTAAGGGTAGACTTGCATCGGGTAAGCGTTTCAATTTGCCGTCCTTTTTCGGTAACCGTGCCGAAGTTCAGCTTAGTGCCGAGGGGGAGTTCGCACAGGCGTTTGAAGGCTTTAACTATGCTCTTTGCGTCCTTTTCGCTGATTGCGAGAGCGGTGAGCGTATCCTCAACGCTCTTGCGCGGATAGCTTGCATCGATAGACAGATTTTCAATGTACCAACGAATCTGAGGATTGTTATACGCAATCTGAATAAGTATTAAGCCCCACGCCTGCTCGCTTTCCCAGCCGTTTCTTGTTATCAGCGCGGTGAAACCCGTGACGACGTTCTTGCTGATGAGCGTTGCATCGGAGAGGAATCGTTTGAACATTGAGATTTGCATTGGTCCCAGTGTATTATCGGCAAGAAATTTATCTTGTTCCGCAAAGAACAAGCGGACCCATTCGGGTTTTGGTGCGTGGTCAGCAAATGTGTTTAGACTTTTCATAATTCTTCCTCCGTTCTTCGGTTGTTGAATCGAGTGATATATCAAACACCCATCATCTATGTTGTGGCACTGTCCACAATGAACGCAATTTTCAATGCGTAAGCCATGCTCAAATGATATACATCCATTTCGACAATTGGTTTCGCAGACACGGCAACCTACGCAGTAAGCCGCCTTATGAAAAACCTGCTTGAACAACTTAGAATATGGCGTTTTATCTACGCTTGCTGGTATCTTAACGGTATATCGATTTTTTGCCTTTTCCACTTTATATTCAAACGACAATTCTCCCAAAGTTTTTATCCATTCCCGCCAGTCGGTAGTCGGATTTGTAATCGTTATAATCAAATTGCTGTCTTTGACCTCTTCAAGGTAGTGCGATGGATTGTCTTTAATGTCACGTCCGTTTTTGCGTTCAATCCACCCGCCGTTCGTGATATAGCTTTCAATATCCCTGTCGTCAATGGTTTCACGAATGATATCTGTGTACTTTTTTATTTCTTCGGGATAGCACAGATTGCGGAAGCAATCTGACTTTCCCCCGCCCATTGGGCAAAACAGACACCCCGCTCGCGAATTGCCTCTCTTATACGCTTCGTTTATTATAAGCCTGTGAGCATATATATACAGCCACACCTCCGCAGAACTCCACTCCAAGATAGAGTTGTGCGAATACTGCCCCTTTTGCTTCTTGCCGTAATTCTCATAATCATAATCTGCTCGCGTCGCACTCTCGTGCGCTCGAACGCCAACAAAGTCCATACCGATATAGTCGTTTTTGCCCAACACCTCGCGGAGTTTCAACGTTTGCGGCGCTGACTTATGTACCGAACAGCACCAGCGGAGTACACGCGACGGGGGACCGAACCGCCTCCAACTCTCCTCCGGCTTGAAATGCGATGCAGCGCGATAAAACTCTATCTCGTCGGTGTAGCACTGTTCCTCAATTTTATCAATCACATCATATGTATCAGGAAACTCCATCCCGGTATCACCGAACACCACGACAAATCCGCTTTTCGGAAGAGCCTTCTTTACCAATTCGAGCAAAACGATGCTGTCCTTGCCGCCCGAAAAGGCGACATGGAAGCAATCGAGTTTCTTTCGGTAGCGCTTATACACGTCAAATATCTTTTTTACCGTGACCTGCGCTATAACTTCGAGCAGCTCGCGGTTTTTTTCGACCATAGCAGTTATATCGACAGGCAGGAGCATTTCGCCGTCCGGCAGAACCTGCTCTCCGTTTGAGTCAAGAACAAACTCCAGTTCCGGCACTGTGTAAAGAGTACCGCCTTTGGTTTTAGCTACCATACGCCCTCGATACCAGTAGCAGTTTGCCTCTGCCCACATATAGGGCAATTCGTCTTGCTTGGCATAGTTCCAGTGATCAATGAACTACCCCGCAGCAGAGACTGCGGGGTATCAATCCCCCTAATCTTAGCTACGCGTTCTGTTTTTTATAAGGAAGCGCAGCAGAACTGCGGGGAATTGAACCCTAAGAGATTAAAGCCGAGAATATCAAGTTCACGGTAATATACCGGGCGCGGTTCTTTGGAAAACAGAGGGGTACTGTCATTAAGCAGCAACCCGCCCGTTTGTGCGTCGTGCGTGTATGCGTACATTGCCTTAAACTCTCCTTTCCCGTAATACTCGCACCTTCGCGATTACATCGGTTATGGCCCCGGTTCGCCGAGCCACATAGCCACTCTCAAATAGGAAATCGCCTACGGCTTTCTCGGTTAATTCTACCCCTGCAACAACAACAGCCGCCGCGAGAACATCCGTGTAGTCAGCAAAACCTGCCGCTTTTCGGAAGATCGCTCCGACACTTCTACTATTGACAGATAAACATTGATATTTGAAAGCACGGCTAAAGCGTCGACAATAGCTTTCGAGCAGAAACAAATTCCACTGATATCCGTCCATATACGGGAATGATGTGAAACTAGTAGTCTACCAAAACTAAAGATTAAGTGATATAATGAACCCCATAAGGGGTGAGCGCAATGCAAAAACATCATGTAAACCTGAGCGAAGATGAAAGAAAACGCGTTGAGAAACATTTAA
>Ga0153996_1000181_pt1 | contig 32382 bp, 31 predicted proteins | sample TSNC080MetaG_FD_104728 | JGI IMG/M metagenome (GOLD analysis project Ga0153996, IMG submission 104728) | Attine ant fungus gardens microbial communities from North Carolina, USA - TSNC080 MetaG | ecosystem: Host-associated > Fungi > Mycelium > Unclassified | place: USA: North Carolina, Lumber...
AAAATTATTCTAAAAATATATATTTTCTACTACTAGGACCTTATTATCACATATAAATATGAACTTTATGTTAACTGATAATAAAAATATGTAGGACTCATCTAAAAACCATTGTCAAACCGTAAATAAATGATTATAATAAAGATAACGAAGAAAGAATAAAGTAGTTATTATATATTGTTTTAGAGAGTTAGTGTCTGCTGAAAACTAACCTATATATAGTAATGAATTGGGCTTCTGGAGTTTTTTCTAGCGTTAGTTAGAAAACGTTAACCACGTTACGGTAGAGAGCATATTAGTATTAATATGAATAAAGGTGGTACCGCGTGAACACGTCCTTTTATATAAGGATGTTTTTTATTTATATATCTATATAAAGGAGAAAAAAAATGAAACGAATGCTTAGTGGAATTAAACCAACAGGAAGAGTACAATTAGGTAATTATATAGGAGCTATAAAACCCTTTGTTAATTATCAAAATGAGTATGAAATGTTTATCTTTATTGCTAATTTACATTCTATGACAATTAATCAAGATCCTAAGGAACTAAGAAAACATACAAAGGATTTAATTGCTATTTATATTGCTGCTGGTCTAGATCCAGAAAAGGTGACCTTGTTTATGCAATCTGACATAATGGAACATGCCCAACTTGGTTGGTATTTTACCTGTATGACTTCTATGGGTGAATTAAGTAGAATGACACAGTATAAAGATAAACTTGCAAAAAACGAAGTGATTGGTACTGGAATATTTGTTTATCCTACATTAATGGCAGCAGATATTTTAATATATAATCCTGATTATGTTCCTGTCGGTGACGACCAAAAACAACATGTTGAATTAGCAAGAGATGTTGCCGAAAGATTCAACAAGCGTTATAGTGAAACGTTTAAAATTCCTGAACCATTAATACAAAAAGTCGGTTCTAGAATTATGGATTTACAAAATCCTACGAAAAAAATGTCGAAGTCCGAATTAAATGAGAAAGGTTGTATTTACTTACTAGATGATATTACTATCTCTAAGAAGAAAATAATGTCTGCTGTTACTGATTCAGAAAATATTATTAAATATGATCCAGAAAACAAACCTGGTATTTCCAACCTGTTAGAGCTGTATTCTTGTCTTACAAATAAAACGATGATAGAATTAGAAGAACAATACCAAGGTGTAGGCTATGGTACTTTTAAAAAGGAGTTGGCGGAAGTTGTTGGTTCATCAATCCAAGAAATACAAGACAGATACAATCAAATTATTAAAGGCGATTATCTAGAACATATATTAGATCAAGGAGCTAAAAAAGCGAAGCTAATTGCGTATAAAACACTAAAAAAAGTGGAAAGAAAAATTGGTGTTGATATTAAGAAACGATAAAAAACATGCTTATATCATTTTGATATAGCATGTTTTTCTATCCATATACATTATTTATTTAATTTTAATCGCTTTTAATTCGATATATCCTCTTGTACCAATAGGTTCTAATTGTATTCTAGGATTCGATTCGTCCCATTCATAGCCAATTGCTTCAGGTTGATAGTTATCAATTGCTTTTTGTAGCTCAATGATTGCTTGTGAATACTCTTCCTCTAGATAGACTTCTCCTTGAAACATTAAATATTTTGCGGTTGGTAATGTAATAATATCAAACCCCTCTGGAATCTGTCCATTATAATTTAGTGGTACTTCAACACCTTGAACATACAATGATGTTCCTTCTTTTATATACGCTTTTGGTAACCATAAACAAACCGGCTCGCCACTAATCGATTTTATACTTTTTAATAATCCCCACACATCACATCCAACTTCATCACAATAGCTGAAATATTCTGTTGCACTTATTCCTCTTTTTATTAAAACTTTTCTTTCTGGTTTTTCAATGACTTGAACGAATACTGATTTAACTTCTCTCATATTATTTTTCTCCTTTTTCTGATTAGTAAAATCTTCAATCATATAAGGTGTAAAAAGATAAATAGGAACAGGCTTTTGAGCATATTCTCGCGGATTACATCCAAATTCTTTAAAGAATGCTCGTTGATATCCATCAACACTACCAAATCCTAATTCAAAAGCAATATCGATAACCTTATAATTTTCATCACGTAATTTTAAAGCTGATTTTGATAATCGTAATCTTCTAATATACTCAGCTGGTGACATATTTATCCACTTTACAAATAAACGATAGCAATACCATGGTGAGTAAAACGATACTCTTGATAAGTCAGATAATGTGATCGTTTCATGTAAATGCTCTTCGATATACTTTTGCATTTGTTGAACTGCATTAACTTGTTCTTTCATTTTTTAGCTCCTTATAACTATAGTATAGTTGCTATAAAAAATACTAGCTCGACTTATTTTGCTGTTATCTTTCCCTATATACTTAAAAAGACCCTACCAATTGGTAAAGCCTAAGATATGAGATTTATATGACATACATATAGACAGCAATAATATGAAATAAAGAACCAAGCATGATAAATATATGAAATACCTCATGGAATCCAAAACTTTTAAAAATATTTGGTTTCTTTATAATGTATAAGACAGCTCCTATTGAATAACTAAAACCTCCTAATGCTATAAGCAATAAGGCATTTGCTGGAATCAAACGAAATGCTGTCCAATCAAAAATAACAGCCCATCCTAATAACAAATAAAACAAAGTAGATACAAATCTTGGTGCATTCATCCAAAACATCTTAACAATAATTCCAATAATAGCAATCGTCCATACAACAGCAATAAAAATATATCCATGAATCCCTTCAATAAATTTCAATACAATTGGTGTATAAGAACCAGCTATTAAGACATAAATCATTGAATGGTCTAATTTCCGAAGACGAAACCATGTTTTCTCATCCCCAGGATAATAATGATAATAAGCACTTGCACTATATAAAGCTATTAATGATATTCCAAAAATAATGACTGATGCAATTGTTACAGAGTTATGCGTAGATATTGCTGCTACTGACATTAAGCACAAAGCAATAAATGCTCCTATTGCCCCAATCAAATGCGTAAAACTACTCATTGGTTCTCTTGCAATTTTAAAATAATGTTTCACCACTATAACCCTCCCAACATCTAGTTTATAAAACTAGGTATAGTATTATATTATACCACTATAATCAAATATACAACAAATATATTAAAAAATAACTTATTATATTATTTATGAGCTTGATATAAGATATATGATCCATATGTAGGATTAGAAAAATCATGCCATATAAGATCATAATTATACAAATTTGTTTCAATAATCATTTTAATCATTGGTATATTTTCAAATACAGAACCAACACCAGCAATATGCAATTCTTTTTTATATCCTAATGATTGACATAATCGCTCTATTATTTCCATCATTTTATTTATTTCATCGACAATAATTGAGAAAGCTGATTGATTATCATGCATTTCTTCAATTACTAGTTTGGCAACACTAGCTACTTTATCTTTTGGATATTGATAGACTATTTCTTTAAAATCATTAATTTGGCTAATTTCATAGAATTGCATTACTTTCTTAGAGAATTGACTTAGTTTACCCGTTTCATATTCTAAAATAGCATTTCGAATACTAGCCAATCCAATTGCATACCCACTACAAGGATCACCAATAATATGACCCCAACCACCATATAATAACTCGTTTCCTTGATAGCTACCTAAACAGGAAAAGCCAGTTCCAACCACTAGCATAATTCCATCTTGTCCTTGTAGAGATGCTTCTTTTGCAAGTTTGATATCACTACATAATTCTACATGAGTTTGATATTTTTCAGATAAAGCTCTACTATATTCTTCTTTTTTAACATAGCTTCCCACTCCAGAAACTCCTAAGTATATACCTAGCAGTTCATCCTCAATATGCTCTTTTATTAATAAATCAATAGCTTCTTCTATATTTAATTTTGTTTTCTGGATATCAACAGCAAAATTGCCAAAACTAGTTTTCTTACTGTATAATAAACTCCCACTTACACCATAACTATCAGCCTTGCAACTTGTTCCTCCTGCATCTACACCGATTATATATTGCATCTTATCACCACCATTATTTGATTGTTTAATTATAACATATATAAATAAAAAAGAGGTCTATAACCTCTTGTTTTTGTTTAAAAGAACAATCGACCAACAACATTAATTAGTAATGCTGCAATATAAGCAACAACGCATTGGAATAAGATAATCTTTCCAGCTTTCCTCCAACTACCAATTTCACGACGAATTGCTCCCATAGCTGCAAAACATGGTGCACATAATAAGTTAAATACCATGAAAGAATAAGCAGTTACCTTTGTAAAATCAGCCCCCATTAAATGCCAAATTTCCATACCGTCATCTGCAACTTCCTCAAAACCATATAATACTCCAAATGTACCAACAATATTTTCTTTTGCAATTAACCCACTAATAGTAGCAACTGCTGCTTTCCAATTACCCCAACCAAGTGGCATAAAGATAGGTGCAATGACTCTACCAATACTAGCTAACATACTTGCATCTGTATCAACTTGTTGAAAACTAAAGTTATAGCTTGCTAAGAACCATACTATAATCGAAGATAACAAAATAATTGTTCCTGCTCTTTTAATAAACTCTTTACCACGATCCCACATATGAAGAATCATTCCTTTTAATGAAGGCCAATGGTACGCTGGTAATTCCATAACAAATGGTGCAGGTTCTCCACCAAATTTCTTAGTATGCTTTAAAAGAATACCACAAATAATAACTGTCACAATACCAACAAAGTACATACTCGTTGTTACTAGTGCAGAGCCACCAAATAATGCTCCTGCTAAGAAAGCAAAAATAGGTAATTTTGCTCCACAAGGAATAAATGTAGTTAACATAATAGTTAATGTACGATCTTTCTCTTCTTCGATTGTACGAGTTGCCATAATCCCAGGTACGCCACATCCTGTGCTAATCATCATAGGAATAAATGATTTACCTGATAACCCAAATTTTCTAAAAATTCTATCCATAATAAAAGCTACACGAGCCATATATCCGCAGTCTTCCAAAAAAGAAAGACAAAAAAATAACACCATAATTTGAGGAACAAAACCTAATACAGCTCCAACCCCAGCAATAATACCATCAACGATTAATCCAATTAACCATGGTGCACACTTAATTGATTCTAAGAAAGTAGTCACTATTTCTGGAACCCATTCACCAAATAATACTTCATTCACCCAATCTGTTCCAAATGCCCCAATGGTACTCATTGCTATGAAATAAACTAAGAACATAGCAAGTGCGAATATTGGTAAAGCTAAAAGACGATTCGTAACAATTTTATCAATTTTATCTGAAGTAGTTAATTCTTCGTTACTTCCTTTTTTATATGTCTTTGATTTTAATTCTGTAATAAAATCATATCTTGCTGATGTAATAATACTTTCAGCATCATCATCGAATTTAGTTTCTACTACATTTCTAATTTCATCAATCTTAGCAATTGTTTCTTTTGATAACTTGTGATTTTTTAATACCTCTTGATCATTTTCCAATAATTTAATTGCAGTAAAGTAGACTTGTTTTTCTGTATAGTTATCTTTAATCAATTCCTCTACTTCTGTAATAGCTTTATTTAAGTCACCATTATAAATGGTAACATCTGATAGCTTAGTGGCACTTTCACATTGATTAATTAATTCTTCAATACCAAAATTCTTTAATGCTGATATTTCAACAATAGAAACTCCTAATCTCATAGAAAGTTCTTTGGTATTGATTTGATCATTACGATTATTAACTAAATCCATCATATTCAAAGCAATCACTATTGGAATCTTAGTTTCCATTAATTGTGTTGTTAAATAAAGGTTTCTTTCCAAATTTGTTGCATCCACTAAGTTAATAATGACATCAGGTGCATCGTTCAATAAATAATTTCTTGCAACTACTTCTTCTAATGTATAAGGTGATAAAGAATAAATTCCAGGCAAATCAATAATAGTTACCTTCTTATTTTTTCTATATTTCCCTTCCTTTTTTTCAACCGTAACTCCAGGCCAATTACCAACATATTGCATACTTCCAGTCAAAGCATTAAATAATGTTGTTTTCCCACAGTTAGGGTTCCCCGCTAACGCAATTTTCATAGATTCATTCCCCCTTATTATCTATTACTCTACTAAAATATTTGCTGCATCACTTTTTCGAATGGATAATTCATATCCTCTAACTGTTAATTCTATAGGATCGCCTAATGGAGCTACTTTTTTAACAGTAATAGTTATACCTTTTGTGATCCCCATATCCATAATTCTTTTTTTTAATGCTCCAGTACAATTAATTTTTGTTACTGTTACAGTTTCATTAGGTTTTACTTCTTTTAGATTTCTCATTCATTATTTCCCCCAAATTTTTACAATAACACGATTCCCCATAGATTTACTTAAAGCAATTCTAGTATCTTTGATATTGATAATCATGTTTCCATCTATTTCAGAAACAACTTTTACTGTTGCTCCTTCAACAAATCCAAGGTTAGCTAAAAAACGACGAGTATCATCTTTTCCAGTAATACGTTGAATATCTACTGATTCTCCAATTTGAGCCATTGATAAAGTCATTGTAACACTTCCTCTCAGTTAGCTATATCTAACTAAAAAAATAGTATCATTTACTACGTAATTTGTCAATATATTTCAAGTTCTTATTATCTTTTTTACTAAAAAAAATTATATTAATTGACATTATTAAAATTAGGCAGTACAATAAAGATGAAAGTTAGCTAATGCTAACTATATACTGATAAGAAAGGAGATTGTTATGATTTTGTTAATTGTAATAGTAATGATTGCTTATGTATTATCACTACTTAAAAAACATTTAAAATCAATGGCTTTTGGATGTTATCGTATAACTATGAGTAAACAAAGGAAAGTGAAACCAAAAAATTCTCCTCTTCAAGAAGCAATAGTGATGGAAAATATACAGAATACGCAATAACTTCTGAATGTAAAAACAGGAAGTAATCTTATTGTTGTGTCCTCATAATCCAAAGGTGTTGAATGTAAGTAAAGTCGTCTTTTGACATATATTTGTAGTAACTCCTTCTAAAAATATGCTATAGTTATTAGCAAAGGATGTGTCATTATGAAAGCTCAAATTATTAGTGTTGGAACAGAATTATTATTAGGCGATATTATCAATACTAACGCCGCTTATTTATCACAACAATTTGCCTCTTTGGGCATTAACGTTTTTCAACAATTGGTCGTCGGTGATAACGAATCACGTTTATTCAAAATCATAAATAAGGCCTATCAAGAAACAGATGTTATCATTGCCACTGGAGGATTAGGTCCTACTAAAGACGATATTACAAAAGAAGTATTCGCAAAATATTTCAAATTGGATTTAGTCTATCACAAAGATATAGAGCAAGACTTAATTCATTATTTTGCATCAAATCAAAAGAACTTTACTAAAAATAATCTCAAACAAGCATACATTCCAGAAAATGCGATAATCTTAGAAAATAATAATGGAACTGCTCCAGGAATTATCATTGAAAAAGATAAAAAAATTGCTGTCTTGTTACCTGGACCACCAGATGAAATGGTACCAATGTTTCAAGAAAGTGTTATTCCATATTTTAAAAATAAAACAAATCAAACTTTTTATTCAACAACGATTAAAATCTGTGGAGTTGGAGAAGCGAAAGCAGAAGAAATGGTCGCTGACTTAATCGCTGATCAATCGAACCCAACTATTGCACCTTATGCGAAACTATCAGAGGTACACTTTAGAATTACGGCTGCTTCCAAAAGTATTGAAGAAGCAAAAAGGATGATTAAACCGCTAAAAGAGAAGTTTTATCAACGCTTTGGCAATTCTATTTTTGGTGAAGATGATGACACTTTGGATAGTGTTGCTGTTGACTTATTAAAGCATAAATCACTCACCCTTTCCATTGTAGAAAGTTGTAGTGGTGGCTTATTAACCTCAACATTAGTCAGCCATCCTGGGATTTCTAGTTATTTAAAAGAAAGTATTATCGCTTATAATAATCAAGCAAAGATAGATCACCACCTTGTTAGTAGAGAAACTTTGCAAAAATATGGAGCTGTATCAAAAGAAACTGTCTTGGAGTTAGCAAAGAATATTGCAATAACTTCAAAAAGTGATATTGGATTAGCAATGACAGGAATCGCTGGTCCAAGTGGTGGAAGCAAAGAGAAACCAATAGGATTAGTATATATTGGTTTATATTATAAAGATAAACTTGAATACATAGAATTATTTCTTAAAGGAAATCGTCAAAAAATTAGAGAAAGAACGATGAAAATGGCATTAAACCAATTACGATTGTTTCTTCAAGACAACGACTAATCAAACAAAAAAGATGAAAAGTATAAGGGGGGGCTTTTCATCTTTTTTAACTCTTCTATTTAATTTTAACCTTTTTACTAGATAATTGGAAGGCAACATCAATAATCATATCTTCTTGTCCCCCAACCATTTTACGGTTTCCTAACTCAACTAAAATATCCCTTGGTTCTAAATCGAATCTTTCTGCAGCTCTATTAACATGTAATAAAAAGCTAGAATAAACACCAGCATAGCCTATCATTAAAGCATTACTATCGACAATCTGTGGACGTTTCATTATTGGCATAACGGTGTTATTAGCGATATCCATTAAACCATAAAAATCCAACCCTGTCGTATATCCCTTCAAGTTCAATACACCAGCTAATACTTCTGTTTGCGTATTTCCAGCTCCTGCACCCAATCCACATAAAGTTCCATCAATATAGGTTGCCCCTGCATCTAAAGCGGCTAGAGAATTACCCATTGCCAGCGATAAATTATTATGTGCATGGAATCCTACTGGAATATTTACTGCTTCCACTACTGCTTTAATTGTCGCTGATACTTGTTCAGGTAACATATGACCAGCTGAATCTGCAATATTAATATAATCTGCTCCATAACTTTCCATAAGCTTAGCTTGTTCAGCCACTTTTTCAGGAGATGCCATATGAGCCATCATTAAAAATCCCACTGCCATCATGTTTAGTTCTTTTGCCGCTTCAATATGTTGTTTACTTATATCTGCTTCTGTAACATGTGTTGCTACTCGAACCGCTTGTACCCCACAATGTGTATGGACATATTTCAAATCCTCTAGTGTCCCAATTCCAGGTAATAACAATACTGTTAATTTGGCCTTCTTAATAACACTAGCAGCAGCTTTTAACATTTCGATTTCATCTGTTGTAGAAAAACCATAATTATACGTAGATCCTGTTAAGCCATCACCATGAGATAATTCAATCATTTCTACACCACAACGATCTAACCGACTAGCAATTGCTTTTACTTGCTCAATGGTAAAAGAATGGCTGACTGCATGGCTTCCATCACGCAATGTTGTATCGACAACGTGTATATGCTTTTTCATTTGTTAACCTCCTTTACAAGTAAGGTTTCTGCAATAATATCGGCAGCATTAATCGCTGCAGCATTAATTATATCCAAATTACCGGAATACTTAGGTAAAAAATCTCCTGATCCCTCTACCTCAACACTAACCGTTACTTTATCCCCCTCTAATAAAGGAGGTACTCGTAATTTATAACCTGGAACATATTTTTGTATTTCTTTTACTCTTTCTTCTACTGATTGAGTAATTTTATCAATACCTACACTTACGTCTTTAATTTGTACATAAATTGTATTCGTCATCATGATAGGCGGTTCTGCAGGATTCAAAATTATAATCGCTTTACCTTTATCCACAGCCCCTACCACTTCAACTGCTTTTGCAGTTGTTTCTGTAAATTCATCTATATTAGCACGTGTCCCAGGACCAGCACTTTTTGAAGAAATACAGGCTACGATTTCACCATACTTACCACCTGCTACACTTGATATAGCATGCACAATTGGAATGGTTGCCTGTCCTCCACAAGTAACTAAATTAATATTATCTACTTTCTTAGATAATAAGGACTCTAAATTTACAGAAGGAACCATATATGGACCAACTGCAGCAGGTGTTAGATCAATTGCTATCTTTCCTGCTTGTTTTAATAAAGGAGCATGTATTAAATGTGCAGTAGCACTGGTTGCATCAAACACAATTTTAATATCTTCTTCTTTCAATACACCATACACTCCTTCAAGTGTTGTCGCTATCCCTAAACTCTTTGCACGTTTAATTCCTTCTGATTCTGCTATTCCAGCCATCAACGCCATTTCCAAATGTTTACTCTTAAATACTTTATACATTAAGTCACTGCCAATATTTCCAGGACCAATAATAGCTACTTTTATTTTCTGCATTATACTTCTTCACCAACTTTCTACTCAAAATTACAACTGATAGTTCCTAACTCAGTAAATTGTGCCTCAAAATGATCCCCTTTTTCAGCGACTAAAGCTGCTGAAAGAGCACCAGAAAGAATGACTTCTCCTTTTTGTAATCGAATACCAAATTGTCCCATCTTATTTGCTAACCAAGCAACACAATAGGCTGGATCACCTAACACATCTTTTCCACTACCTGAATTGATAAGCTCTCCATTTTTATAGAAATTCATTTTGATATTTTTTATATCCGTTTTCTTTGGGTCTAATTTTATACTTCCTAAACAGTAACCACCAAAAGAGGCATTATCGGCAACCGTATCGACTAACTTTATTTTCCAATCTGCAATACGACTATCTACAATTTCTAAAGCCGCAATGATATAATCAGTCTTTTCTATCACTTGTTGTGGGGTTATATTTGGTCCGATTAAATCTTCTTTTAAAACAAAAGCAATTTCACCCTCAACTTTTGGTTGCATAAATAATTGAGCATTAATGTTACGATCAGTAAAATCTACATCCTTAAAAATATGACCATAATCAGGTTCATTTACGTTAAACATTTGTTGCATTGCTACAGAAGTTAATCCAATTTTCTTACCAGAGATTACTCTTCCTTCTTTCGTAAAACGTTCTATATTTTTTAGTTGGATTTGATAAGCATCGATAACATCAATATCATAGATATCTGAAAGGGGGGAAATTGCTATCTTAGTACTTTGTGACTCATATAATGAATTACTCAAATCGTGATATAATTGTTCTTTTCCCATATTATTCCTCTGTCACAAAATTTTCTACTAATGTAGCAAATCTTTTGGATTGTTCTATCTGTGTCCAATGACCACAATGACCAAAAATATGCATTTGAGCATTGTCAATCAATTCCATTAATTTATAAGAATTAGATAGAGGTATAACCTTATCTTCACGTCCATGAACAATTAAAACTTCATGTTCAATCTTAGCTATTTCTGCATCATCAAAAGCCATAAATTCCACCCATTGTTGACGTGGTGCTGGAAACATAGCCGAAAAAGATTCTTGAAAACCAGCTTCAATACTTGCCTCATAACGCATCTTCGCTAAATCATCAGTCGCAATTTTCTTATTATAAACAAATAAATCCAACATCTTTTTCATATTCTCAACAGATGGTTGATATCCCCAAACAGAATCTAATCCCTCAGTAATCTCGAAATGGATACCCATAGCACCCATTAGTACTACTTTACGAATACGTTTTGGATGTTCAATTGCCATAGCAATTGCTAATGCTCCTCCAAAAGAGTTTCCAACAATATCAGTTTTTTCTATTTTTAAAGCATCTAGAAAATCTACTGTTTGTTGTACCCAAGTTTTCATATTTAAGGCGATATCTTTTGGACGATCTGTATAACCAAATCCAACCATATCTGGTGCCAATACTCGAACTTTCTTTGCTAATTCTGGAATAACTAAACGCCAATTAGCCCAAGCGGATACCCCTGGTCCAGATCCATGTATTAATAATAAGGGATAGCCAGTTCCTACATCATGATAATTAGTAGAAAATGACCCAGTTTTTATACTATTTGCAATTTCAACTTTACTCATATATTTCTCATCTCTTTCCTTTACTAAATACTATACAGTAGTGACAACAGTAGATACTGTTGTCACTTAATCAAAATTTTATAGGTTATTACTTCTAGGTTACTACCTCTAAATAGTTATCTTTTAGTTTGCGATCATAGTAGAAAATTCCTTTTCCAACTTGATCAAAGTCCCAAACACGAACTGGCATGTCTGGATAATACGCATATCCTCCCGCAAATAATTCGCAACGATTTCCTGAAGGATCAAAGAAGTATAATGTATACCCTCTAGTAATTCCATGACGCATTGGTCCAGCATCAATCACTACATTATTAATTGTTAAAATATCTGCTGCTCTACCTACATCTGTCCAAGAATTTAACTTAAATGCATAATGATGCACTTTACCTGGATGGGCAAATTCTAATACTGCTACATCATGTGGTCTATTAGAACCAGTCAACCATGTACACAAATCTCCTTGACCATCTGGTGTCTTTGCAACTTCCGCTACCCCTAATCCTAATACTTCTTTAAAATAGCGAACTGTTTCACTTGCATTTGGTCCAAATAATAAAGCATGATCGAACGCACAAGCACCAACACCAATAGGTGGTATTCCATTTGGCCATATTTCTGGATTTTTAACATCTGGATGTTGTTTAGACATTTCCACTTCTGCAAAAATATCAATACGATGACCAGTAGGAACTTTTACAGACACACGTCTACCATATCCTGGTTGATCACTATTTGCAGGAATAACTTCACAAGGAAATCCGAATTTTTTTGTATTTGCTTCTATTTCAGTAAGTGTTTGATCTGAATCTGCTTTAAACGCTAGAAAATCTAATCCTGGTTTATCAGCTTCACGAATAACGAATGTATGATGGTCAAATTCATCATATCCTTTTAAACATATACGACCATCCGTTGTACGACATACTTCAACTAATCCTAAAATGTCTCGATAAAATTGTAATGATTTTTCTAAATCTAATACTCTAACTTGCATTAATGATGCTCGAGTTACTCCTTTTAATGCCATAATTTTCTCCTTTTTATTATTTCTTTTTATTCCTAATTATATGAATACGAATATCGCTAGTTGGGGTTACACAACAAGCCAAAACTCTTCCTTGTATCTGATCGTCTTTTGAGATATACGCAGAACTCATTTTTTGTTTTAGTTTATATGTTCCTTCTAAAATATCAATGCTACATTGACCACATCCTCCACCATAGCAACCATAGACAATATCACGTATTTTATGATGACTCATAGCTTGTAGGATATTTTCCCCTTCTTTACATGTAATAACCGTATCCTTATTAACAATTATCTTATAATTTTTCATATTTCATTTCCTGTAACCAAACTTCATTGAAATCTCTGTACTCGCTCTTAATAATAAAGGTAAATATTCTTTTATTTTCTCTTTTCCCATTTTAGAAACTGGTCCTGAGATGCTTAAAGCAAATTGTATATTCCCATTACTATCAAAAATTGGAGTTGAAATACAACGTAAACCATCAAGATATTCCTGATTATCATATCCATATCCTTGTTTACGTATTTTTAATAATTCTTCTTGTAGTCGCTCTTTATTCGTAATAGTCTGTGAGGTATGTTTCTCTAATCCAAACCTCTCTAGTATTCCTTTTACTACATCTTCTTTGGAATATGCTAGTAACACTTTACCTACACCCGTACAATGGGCGGGTAATTTTACCCCTGGTGCTGTCACTATCCGAATAGATGCATTTCCTTCTTGCTTATCTACATATAGAACCTCACCATTACTAAGCATAGCTAAGTGTATTGTTTCATCAGTCATATTAGCTAATTCTACCATATACGGTTTAGCGATTGTTTTTTCGTCCCAATTATTAGCGATTTGGCTGCCTAATTCAAATAATTGAACACCTAATCTATATTTGCCTGTTGCCTGTTCCTGTTCTAAATATCCAATATTAACAAGCGTGGACAAAATTCCATGTAATGTGCTTTTCGCAATATTCAGATAATTCGATAACTCTGAAAGTGAGATCAGCTTTTTTTCATATGCAATAACATTAATTATTTTGCAGGCCTTTACAATAGATTTAATGTTATTTTTACTTTCAATCACTTTATCACCACTTTCAAATAAGGTATTTTAGAATTGCAATTTCTTCCTTACACTAACATTATATTGTAAGTGCTTACTATTTTAAAGAAAAAAATGATTTTTCCGAACACTTTTCGACATTACCGAACAAACTGATGTTAAATATAAATATTAGTCTCCATAAATGCTAATTTAATAGTAAAAGATTGCCAATTATTTAGGAATAACAATTTAAAATAATTCTTATCTACTTATAATTAAGTACATTGCATTCAATGCTTTTACAGCATAGGTTACAGTATATGCTGTTATGTGTCATATACTATTTTTAAATTATATGCTATAATACTGTTAAATTGAAATAGGGGGTGATCTTATGATTCTTGAAGGTTTAAAATTCCAAAGAATCACTGGGTTCTTGCTTCATACAGGGTCTATGATTCACTAGACTGGCGATAAAGAGTTACTCTCTTGGCTGTATGAAGCGATGATGATTGTCGCCATCCTATGAATCATATGCTCTATAAACTATCAAAAAATATAAAGGAGCAGAAACATGATTGACATAGGAATACACAAATTATATAAGACATATGGTTATAAGATTGTCTTAGACCATATTAATTTAGAAATTAAAAAAAGAGATAGAGTTGCCCTGATTGGTAAAAATGGTTGTGGTAAATCTACTCTATTAAAAATTATTGCAAAAGAGGAATATCAAGATCAAGGAGATATTTACATTAGAAAAAACGCTAGCATTGGCTATTTGGAGCAAATTCCAGAAGCAGATGATGATGCTACTTTAGTGTTTGATATTTTAATGATTAACTTTATTGATATTCTAAACTTAAAATCTAAACTGACTATCTTAGAAAAACAGATGGCAGAAAATACAGATGGAATAGATAAAATACTAGAAAAATATTCTATTATTCAAAATCAGTTTATTTCTTTAGGTGGATATGAAATTGAAGAAAAAATAGCAAAAATATCCACGAGACTAAAAATAACACATCTATTAGACGTGTCATTTAATCAATTAAGTGGTGGAGAGAAAACAATTGTAAAACTTGCTTCCACCCTATTAAAAGAACCTGATATATTGTTATTAGATGAACCAACGAACCATCTAGACATGGAAACATTAGATTGGTTAGAGATTTATTTAAAGCAATACCCTGGCACTATTGTTTTAGTTTCTCACGATCGTTATTTTGTCGATCGAATTGCAAATAAAACAATTCTTTTAGAGAAAGGGAACATCACTGAATTTCATGGAAACTATTCATTTACTTTAAAACAACAAGAAACCCTACTTCTTTTAGAGTTTGAGAAATATAAGCAACAACAAAAGAAAATTGAAGCAATGAAAGAAGCGATTAAACGTTATCGTATATGGGGAAATCAAGGAGATAATGAGAAGTTCTTTAAAAAAGCTCATGAACTTGAAAAACGATTAGAGAAAATAGATTTGTTAGATAAACCTGAACTAGAAAGAAAAAAGATTCCAATGCATTTTAATATCAATTACGTTGGTAAAAATGTTGTAAGAGTTAAAAATTTATCATTTTCCTTTGATCAAAATCAACTATTCAATGACATTACATTTACTATTTTTCATAATCAAAAAGTAGCGTTGATTGGTAATAATGGAACAGGAAAATCAACATTATTATCCTTACTATTAAATCCAACAAAAGAAATAGAATCAAGTATTATCTTAGCAAATACACTTACGATTGGTTATATTCCACAAGTCATTACATTTGATAATCTAGATGCTAGTATTCTTGAGACATTTAATCAAGGCTGTCCTTCTTTATTACAACAGGCAAGATTTATTTTATCAAAATACGGTTTTTATAATAATGATGTTTTCAAAAAAGTTGGCACCCTATCTGGTGGAGAAAAAATGCTATTAAAGCTAGCAATTTTACTACAAAATCAAATTAACTTCTTAGTTCTTGATGAACCAACCAATCATATTGATTTAGATGTAAGGGAAATGCTGGAAGAATCTTTATTAGATTATCAAGGAACACTACTATTTGTTTCTCATGATCGTTATTTTATTGAAAAGGTAGCAAATAGAATTCTTGAAATAAAAGATCAAAACATCATATCTCATCAAGGAACATATCTTGAATATATAACTAAACAATAATAAAAAACGAGATGCTTTTTTAAAGTATTTCGTTTTTGACTTCTTATAATTTTTTAACCAATTTTAAATGTTCCACGATAAACTGCTTAACTAATCGTTTCCCCTCTATTATATATTCTTGATATCTATCGAGCATTTCTTGTGGTTTTACATCATCTTTTGTTTCATCATACCAATATTTACCAGTATGGATATCTTTACTTAAGCTATCAAGTGGCCAGCCATCATTTCTTTTATGATGTGGTTTTTCTACAATGTAGAAAGCGATTGCTTCAATAAATTTAGGATCCTTTTCATATGGATTTTCAAAAGTGAATACTTCTCCCTTTTCTGTCACAACCGCATAACTGCTCCGATAATAAGCGGTTAATTTACCACCATTTTGTTTTGCTAAATTTGCATAATAATCAATCATTTCTTGATCCGTTAATTCATACTCATCTTGATAAACTCGCCTTACTCTAGTTAAAGGTTGTCTTTCATCATCTTCATTAAATTCTAGAAATAATAACTCATTATCATTAGATAGACAAGCCTTATGACTAGCATTATAGTAATACGTTGCTTTAATAACTGCATTCTCTAATCCTGTTTTTCCACTCTCAATGATTTCTTCCGTAGGAATCTCAATATCCAAAGGTGTCATAAACTCAACAGCATAATCTTGTAACAGTTGATTGATCCATGCTACTTTCGCTTTATTATGTGTACCTAGTACTATTTGCTTCATTGTACGTATCTCCCTATTACTTATTCACTAGCTGCAAATTGACTATAATATAATTCATGATAAAACCCATTTTGTTCTAATAAACTTATATGTGTGCCTGATTCAATAATTGCTCCATCTTTTAATACTAGTATTTGATCGGCATTCTTTATCGTTGATAATCGATGAGCTACAATAAAACTAGTTCTTCCTTGCATTATTCTATTCAACGCTTCTTGGATCAGTTTTTCTGTTCTAGTATCAATCGAACTTGTTGCTTCATCTAGTATTAAAATAGATGGCTTACTTACCATAATTCTAGCAATACAAAGTAGTTGTCGTTGGCCTTCAGAGATATTTCCACCATTTTCTTCAACCACAGTATCATAGCCTTGCACTAAGCGTTCAATAAAATCATGAGCATGAGCTAGTTTACTTGCTTCTATGATTTCCTCATCGCTAGCACTAGCATTTCCATACGCTATATTTTCCTTAATTGTTCCTTTAAACAGCCAAGTATCTTGTAATACCATACCAAAATGGCTTCGCAAATTTTCTCTAGTTAAATCAACAATATCTTTATTATCTACACAGATTCTTCCACTATTCACCTCATAAAATCGCATTAATAAATTTATAATAGTTGTTTTGCCACACCCTGTAGGACCAACTAAAGCAATTCTCGCTCCTGGTTTTGCATCAATATCTAAATGTTCAATAAATGGCTTCTCTTCTTGATAAGAAAATGAAACATCATCAAAAACAATATGACCAACAACTTCATCAGCCTTTCGATGCAGTTTCCCTGTATCTTCTTCATTTTCCTCATCAATAACATTAAAAACACGTTGTGCTGAGGCTACTGCTGTTTGAAGTTCTGCAATAACACTAGATATTTCATTAAATGGTTTAGTGTATTGTGTTGCATATGTTAAAAAGCTTGATAATTGACCAATTGTAAAATGTCCATTTACAACCATTATACCACCAACAACGCCGACTGCCATATAGACTAAATTATTCACAAACCGCGTACTTGGATTAATTAAAGCAGAAGCAAATTGTGATTTTACACCATTATCATTCATTCTTTGATTAATTTCAATATACCTATCTTTCATATTTTCTTCATAGTTAAAAGCTTTAATTAGTTTCAAATTTGTCATAGATTCTTCTACAAATCCACTTAATTCACTTCGCAAGTCTAATTGATCTCTAAACAATGAAAAAGTTTTCTTTGCAATATAAGAAGCAACAAATAAAGAAATCGGTGTTAATAAAATGACGACTAAAGCAACACTAGCATTAATTGACACCATAAAACCAATCGTTCCAATAATACTCAAAACACCAGTTAATAGACTAGCAAATCCATGAAGTAATCCATCTCCAATTAAATCGATATCATTAATAACTCGATTAATTAAATCTCCTTGTGTCTTAGAATCTATATATTTCAAAGGTAAAGAATGTATTTTACTAAAAAAATCTCTTCTTAAATCTCTGACACTTTGATATGTTACTTTATTTGTACAACGTGTCATAATCCACTGGGTTAATGCATTTAATAAAACGATTACTAAAATAACTCCTAATTGATAGATTACTTTTCGCATATTAACCTGATTGACACCAATCATTAAATCAATCGTATTACCAATCATGATTGGTAATACTAAGCTTAATACCACGCTACATAAAGCTAGCAAGAGTGATACTCCGATTAAATATCGATATGGATGGCAATATACTAGCATTCTTTTTAACGTTTTCATATCCATTATTACATTGCCTCCTCTTCATTTAGTTGCGATAAACAAATTTCACGATAAATCTTACACTCATTAAATAGTTTTTGATGACTTCCTTTCCCAACAATTTCTCCTTTATCTAATGTAATAATCATATCACAATGCTTAATTGCACTAGCTCTTTGACTGACTATAATCACAGTTGTCTCTTTTAACTTTGTTGCTAATGCTCTTCTTAACTTAGCATCGGTTGCAAAGTCTAAAGCACTAGCACTATCATCTAATATTAAAATATCTGGTTTAGAGATTAATGCTCTAGCTATCGTTAAACGTTGCCGTTGCCCTCCAGAAAAGTTTTTACCAGCTTGAGCTACTTCATGTTCCAGTCGTTTTGGTAATAGATCGACAAATTCCTTAGCTTGGGCAATTTCTAATGCATGATAGATTTCTTCATCACTTGGATTTGCTTTACCCCATGCCATGTTTTCTCTGATTGTTCCAGAAAATAAAGCAGCATGTTGTGGCACAAATCTAATCATTTCCCGCAGTTGATCAAAACGATATTCTTTTACATCAATACCATTAATTAATATTCTTCCCTCTTGTATATCGTAGAATCTTGGTATTAATTGAATTAGTGTTGATTTTCCAGAACCTGTACCACCTATAATTCCAATGGTATTTCCTTTTTCGATGGTAAGATTGATACCATTTAGAATATATTTTTTAGATGTTTCTTGATATTTAAAAGAAACATGATCAAACGTTATGATTTCGTTGCTATTGGTTTTTGTTTGCAATTGATTCTGACTATCTGTTAGTTTTATTGGATAATCTAAAATTTCTTGTACACGTTTACCACTGACAATAGCCTTATTAAAGACAGACAGAATCATGGATAATGCTAATAATGCTTGTAAAATTTGATTCATATAATTAACTAATGCTAAGACTTGTCCTTGTGATAAATTACCTATATTCACACGGTTACCACTTTGATACAATAATAGTACTATCGCAAAGTTAAGTATCATAAATGTCATTGGATTTGATAATGCAGCAATTTTACCTACTCTTAATGAATCATCTTTTTGTTCTTCTACTTCATGATTAAAACGACTAATTTCATCATTTTTTCTTGAAAATGCACGAATCACTCGAATTCCAGTCAAGTTCTCTCTAAAAATTAAAGAGATATGGTCTAAACGTTGTTGAATAGATTTATAAATTGGTGTTGATAAGCGAATAATAAAATAAATACACAGTGCTAAAATGGGGGTCATTAATAAGAATAACAAAGATAATTTGACATCAATATAAAAAGCACAAATAGTCGCTCCCACAATGATAAATGGTGTTCTAAAAGCTAAACGTATAAACATTGCTACTGCCAATTGTAATTGAATAATATCATTACTAAGTCTTGTAATTAAGGATGGTGCCCCCATCGTATCAATATCTTTATGAGAGAACTCTAATATATGAGGAAAGCAAGCATTTCTTAGCTCTGTTCCAAATCCTTGTGAGGTATAGGATGCAAAATATTGACATGTCACAGAAGATAAATACCCTACAACCGCCAATAATACTAATACTCCTCCCATCTTATAAATGTAACTTTTATCTTGATTTACAATTCCAACATCAATGATTTTTGCCATCACAATTGGAACTAATAATTCAAAAAAAGCCTCCAACATTTTAAAGATTGGACCTAATATCGTCTGTTTTCTGTAGTTATTCAAATACTGTAATAATCGAAACATTTCAACACCTCCAAAACCATGTCATTATAACATATTTGCTGTAGCTTTTCATTCAAATTCTCTTCTATTTTATTTTTCCACTATTTTTTGCTTTTAAAATCATATTATTTTGATAATTAACTATGACTAACTTTGTTATTGCCATATCTTGTCTTTTCATGCTACCATAAAGTGATATTATGCTTAGCTAATACTAACAAATGTAATAAATATAAAACTAGAGACAGCATATTGAAAAATATTATTTATTTACTCTATTGATAGTTATGTCATTGTTTCATTGTTCATTGCTGTTCAAACTATTCATTTTGATTTAATATAAATAAAGTTTACTATTTTTACTCAAAACATTTTGGTTATAATTTATTATATATTGTAAACAGTTTTTTATAATGTTATTATTTAAACATGAGGTGATTCGTTTGGATGAAAAAAAAAGAATTAGCGATGCGTTTATTGAGCTGATTGAAACTAAATGTACTAATAAGATAACTGTAACAGAAATTTGCGAAAGTATTCATATTTGTAGGAAAACTTTTTATTACTATTTTCAGGATAAGTATGAACTAATTGAATACATTTTTTTTGAAAATAATATTAAACCACTAAAGAATTCCCTTGAATTAGGTGTGCCTATTAAAAAATGCATATATAATTGGTATAAAAGCTTTTTTACGCATAAAATATTTTATACTCAAATTATTGAAGATACTACTCAAAATTCTCTTTTTAACATTATAATCAAATATTTACCTAAGGTTGGGGATTCATATTATCGCTGTTATATAGATGATGAAAAAAAACTAGACTATGTAAGTTATAAATTTGCTGCGATGCAAGCTATGCTACTTAGAAAATGGATGCGTGAGGGAATGATAGAATCACCAGAATTTATGAGTGAAGTCTATTTATTTGATGATGGTAACAAAACGTAAAAAGTGTTACCTTTTTTTATGCACATTAACTAAATTGAGAATATAAAAAAATCGACATTTTTTGTATAATATTTGTATACTAAGAAAGGAAGTTGAAAATCAAAAATGAAGCAAGCAATTTATAATGGTATTAAGGATGTAATTGTAAAAGAATTAGATACTCCTAAAATTAAAGATGATGGAATATTAGTTAAAAATATTTGTTCATCTGTTTGTGGCTCTGATGTATCTGCCTATTTTCATGGTGGAGAATTTGCAGGTATATATCCTGGTGCTGAATTTGGTCATGAAATGATCAGCGAGGTTGTAAAAGTCGGTAAAAATGTGAAAGGAATTGAAGTTGGTCAAAGAGTTTACCCCTTCCCTTTATTTGCTAAAAATGATATTGGCCGTGCTGGCACAGTAGGTGGTTTTAGTGAGTATATTGAGATTCCAAACTGCCGCGAAAATATGAGTGTTTTTTTAGTAGATAATAAAATCACAAATATAGAAGGATGTTTAATAGAACCTTTGACAGTAGGTTGTCATGCAGCAAAATTAACGAATCCACAGAATCATCAAAATGCAATAGTATTTGGGGCAGGAATGATTGGAATGGCAAGTGCAATTGCTTTGAATTATCTAGGAATCAAGGATATAATGATTTCTGATGTATCTCCATTTCGTTTAGAAATAGCAGAAAACATGGGATTTAAAGTATGTAATGCAAAAGAAAAAGATGTTTTTACATATGCTAAAAAAATATTTGGAGAGGAAAATGGTAAGGCGGATGTTGATATATTCATTGATGCTGCTGGTGTTGTGTCAAATATTGATTTGTTTATTAATCAAGCGAAATTTGGTGCTACATTAAGTATAGTAGCAGTGTATCATCAACCTATTTCTATTGATTTGATGAAACTAACATATGGTCAATTTAATATTATTGGTTCACCTGCTTACGATCTAAGTGATGTAAAAACTGTCATGGAAATGTTACAAAGCAAAAAATATAATATTGAATCACTAGTAACACAAAAATATAGTTTAGATAGTATTCAAGAAGCTTTAGAAAAAGCAGCTGATTCAATGACATCACTAAAGGTCATAATTGACTATAGATAGTAGATTTTATATTACGAGTAACGATGCCATCTATTTTAATAAGAAATTGATATGAAACAAAAGAAGAAATAAAGTTCCTACTATGGATAGAAACTCTAATTCTTCTTTTTTATGTATCCACTGACTTAGTGCACTTAATAAAACAATCACTAAAATAAGTCCCAATTGATATAGTATTTTTTAGATATCAACTTGATTGGATTATAACACAAGTCATCTAACTATAAATATCAACGGTAATCAATCAATAGTTATTTTGTCATTTGATTATTTATAACGCTCTCTTGATTTTTAATAAAAAATTAAGCTTGAACATTGCTTACTTCGACATCGTCAAATATTTAATTAATCATTCTAAATTTATAACCCAAGTAATTGATTTTTCTTTGCATCAAATTCTTCCTGAGTTATAATCCCTGCATCTAATAATGATTTTAGTTTAAGTATTTCATCAGCTGCAGATACTTGTTGAATTGTATTCGCTGGCTTAGAATTTTGAATAATTCTTTCTTCAATATATTCTTTTATTTGATGTACTACTGCATTTTGTGATTTCTTAATCATTACAGTATTTTCATCTTTTGTTGCATTAAAAACTCCGCCTTTGGATTCATTACCACCTAAGATTCCAAACTGGATGAATCCATTTGTAAGATTATTTCCTTCTTTAAATTGGATTGAGTGTATAGAATGCATAGGAATCGTTTTTGCTCCTGCAAGACCATGATTCATAAGTCCTAGTGCCCCTTTTCTTTCAATCACTACTTTATCTTCATAGATAGTAAGCTGTCCATTCACACCTTTTAATTTAAATAATTCCATGTATCATCTTTTCCCTTTCGTTTTGCTAATTATTAGCTATATTAATTATACTTGATAGCATATCAATAAATCAATAATTTTATCTGTTTTCAACTAAATGTTAACAAATAATTTTTAATATAACTGAGCATTCTTCTTTTTATCATTTTATAGTGTGATTTTTCACTTTTAAGAATAGGCTCTATCTGACCTGCTAAACTATAAATATTCCATTGATTCTATTATATCCATTTTGTTTTTTTCAAAACAATTATTATAGCTATCGTTAATTCACTTACACTAGGACAAAGCAGCCTCATTGCAGTCTTTTGTTTTGGATCAACCATCTTATCAAAAAGACTATTCAGTAGTAAAGCACGGTTTGTTCTATCACGATAATCGTCCCAACTAAAAGTATGCTGAAATAAAAAATTCTTCATGCAGTTAATAATGGTTAAGGAATATGTGTTTAAGAAAGGAGGATACACCCCTATGATTATGTATCCAGAAGAATATTATCGTGTAGTAAGGGAATCTTTATAGTAATTAAAACTAGCAAGTCATGAGCTATTCTTTCGGTCTTGGACGCAAAAAAGTGGCTCATTATTTTCTCATGTGTCACTTTTCTGCTAAACTGCTTTAAACAGCAACGAATGGTATTAAACAAACAAATGAAAGATATTCAATTAAATAAATATCTTTCATTGCACATCGTCTTTTCTTACTAAAAACTTTAAATAAGCGTAAACAAAATCATCCAAATCACCATTCATAACACTATTTACATCACTACTTTGATATCCCGAACGGTTATCTTTTACTAATGTATAAGGTTGAAATACATAGGATCTAATTTGTGATCCCCATGCAATCTCTTTTTGTTCACCGCGAATTTCATTTAATTTTTCTACTTGTTCTTCAATCATTAATCGATACAATTTAGACTTTAACATGACCATTGCTTGTTCTCTATTTTGAATTTGAGAACGTTGACTTTGACTACTTGCCACTACTCCTGTAGGAATATGAGTTATCCTAACTGCAGAATCGGTTGTATTGACATGTTGTCCCCCAGCACCGCTGGAACGAAAGGTATCAATTCTTAGTTCCTCACTTCGAACTTCAATTTCAATATTGTTATTTATTTCTGGCATGACATCAACACTTGCAAAGGAAGTATGTCTTCTTTTATTTGAATCAAATGGAGAAATTCTTACAAGTCGATGAACGCCTTTTTCGGATTTGAAATGTCCATACGCATTGTAACCAATGACTCGAAATGTGACTGATTTAATCCCTGCTTCATCTCCATCTAAATAATCTAGAACTTCTGCTTTATAACCTTTTTTATCACAATATCGATAGTACATACGATACATCATTTCTGCCCAATCCTGACTCTCAGTTCCTCCAGCTCCAGGATGAATTTCTACGATAGCATTCATATGATCGAATTCATTGTTTAATAAAGTTTCTTTTTCATAAGCATCTAATAACGTTACATATGTTTGATAGTCTTCTGCTAAAATTTCTTGTAAATCTTGATCATCTTCCTCTATTAATAAATCATATGTTTCCTGAATAGATTCAATCCTATTTTTTAGTTCTTGTAAACCATCAACTATTCGCTTTACTTCATTCAATTGATCTAAGATTGTTCTTGCAAGATTAGGATTATCCCAAAAATCTTCTTGCATACTAAGATATGTTAATCGTGATATTTCTTTTTGTTTAGCTTCTATATCTAAAGATTTATAAAATTCTTCTATTTTTAAGTGGCCTTCGATTAGACCATTCTTAATAACATACAATTCCATTATTTAAAATCAATCTTAATATCACGATGACCAATGGCATGCTCTGCCTCAGTAGATAAATTGTTTATCCCCATTCTTCTAGCTCTTGTAGAAACTTCAGAAGCAATACTTTGTGTCATTTGTTCAAACATATAGAAACCTTCTTCTGTATATTCTTGTAGTGGATCTTTTTGTGCATAAGCTCTTAAATAAATTCCATTTCTTAACTTACTCATTGCATCAATATGATTAATCCATGTATAATCAATAACTCCTAACAATACGTTTTTCTCGTAAGCAGTAATTTGTTCAGCTGTAATATCTGTTCTAAAGCGTGAACGATATTGATGGTATACTACTTCGGTTAATGCGATTCCTAATTTTTGACTGTCTTGTGAAATAATTTCAATATTATTTGGAATTAACGATGTAAATAACATCAAATTCTTTTCTACTGTTTTAACTACATTCATTGTATCAACAATACCATTTTCATCGGTATTTGCTCTTACTATTTGCTCAATTGCTTGTTGGAACATACCTTTCATGATTTCACCTAAATCAGATTGCATCATAATACGATCTCTTTCAGTATACATAATTTCACGTTGTTGTCTCATAACATCGTCAAATTGTAATACTTGTTTACGTGAATCAAAGTTTTGACCTTCAACACGTCGTTGTGCTCCTTCAATTGACTTACTGATTGCTTTCGATTCTAATGGATCGTCTCCTAAGATACCAACCATCCCTTGGTATTTTTCGCTACCGAAACGTTGCATTAATTCATCTTCAAAAGAGACATAGAATCTTGAATATCCTGGATCACCTTGACGACCACTACGTCCTCTTAACTGATTATCAATACGTCTAGATTCATGACGTTCAGAACCAATAACAGCTAACCCTCCGATTTCAGCAACACCAGCTCCTAGTTTTATATCGGTCCCACGACCTGCCATATTAGTAGCAATCGTTACGGCACCTTTTACTCCGGCTCTAGAAATAATATCAGCTTCTCTAGAGTGGTTTTTAGCGTTCAATACATTATGACGAACACCACGAGACTTTAACATTTTAGATAACATTTCACTTGTTTCTACTGCTATTGTACCAATTAAAATTGGTTGACCATATGAATGTCTTCTAACAACCTCATCACATAACGCATTGAACTTAGCTTTTGCATTGGCAAAGATATAGTCTGGTGCATCTTCTCTAATGACTGGTCGATTGGTTGGTATTTCAATAACTCGCATGTTATAAATCGTTTTAAATTCTTCTTCTTCTGTTTTCGCAGTTCCTGTCATTCCTGCAAGCTTACTAAATAAACGGAAGAAATTTTGATAAGTAATAGTCGCAAGCGTTACCGTTTCTTGTTTGATTCTTACGCCTTCTTTTGCTTCAATTGCTTGGTGTAATCCATCGCTATAAGCACGTCCTGGCATTAAACGTCCAGTAAAGCTATCAACAATTAAGATTTCAGCATTCTCTATTTTTCCATCTTCAGATGCTACAACATATTCTACATCTTTATGCATAATGTAATTTGCTTTTAATGCTTGATTAATGTGATGTACTAATGCTGTATTTTCTAAATCAAACAAGTTGGCAACTTTGAAATGTTTTTCCGCTCTTGCAATCCCATCTTCAGTTAAACTGATTGATTTTGAAGTAATATCAATTTCATATTCTTCTTCATTATTTAATCGTTTTACAAATTGATCAGCTGCGATATATAAAGCGGCTGTATTCCTTTCTCCTCCTGAGATAATCAAAGGTGTTCTTGATTCATCAATTAAGATAGAGTCTACCTCATCGACAATTCCAAAATTTAATGGTCGTAGTACTTTTAAATCTATTGATTTAACCATGTTATCTCTTAGATAATCAAATCCTAATTCAGAATTTGTTGTATACGTAATATCACAATTATGTTGATTTCTTTTTTCTGTTGTACTTAACTCTCGCTTGTTTAATCCGACTGTTAAACCTAAAAACGTAAATACTTTACCATTGTTTAAAGCATCACGTCCTGCTAAATAATCATTAACTGTAATAATATGGACACCTTTTCCTTCTAATGCATTTAAATAAGCAGGCATAATAGAAGTTAATGTTTTACCTTCTCCAGTTTTCATTTCAGATATATCACCATGATGTAATGTAATTGCACCCATAATTTGTACTTTATATGCATGTAATCCTAATACTCTCAAAGCAGCTTCTCTTACAAGAGCGTATGCTTCTACCAATATATCTTCTAATGTTTCACCATTTTCTATTCTCTTTTTTAATTGAGCAGTTTCTAATGGGAAATCTTCATCCCTAAAATTTTTATAATACGGTTCTTTTGCTAATACATTATCAGCTAGTGCTTCTAATTCTTTTAGTTGTTTGGATTCATTAGAAAAAGCAAATTTAATTTTCTTAATAAAACTTTCTTTTCTTGGTTTTGCTTCTGTTTGAAACTGAATGATTTGATCTGTTTCAAATTTATCAATATCCTCAAACATTTCTATTTCAGGCAATTCTTCTGGTGTAGATAGATTAACCGGTTGTTCAATAGGTTCTTGCATCGATTCTTTTACTTGTTTTTTCTTCATTTCTTTCCTAATTTGTTGTTTTCGATTTTTCTTTGCCATGAGTATACTCCTTTCAAACGGTTCATTTCATTATACCATTAAATCATTATTTTTTAAATACTTTAGTAATTTTGATTCGTATTATACAATAGTATCAAAACGTTTACTACGATAAACAATCATAAATCCAACTAACGTTAATAACGCTGTTGCTAAAAAGATATAACGACTTCCAAATAATTCATATATAATCCCAAATACTTGAGTATAGATAGCTTGAAAAATTAGATAAATAGAAGTATATAAACTAAGTGCTGTTGTCATCACTTTAGAATCAACCACTTTATTCATATATTTTAAATGAGCAACAGAACCTACGCCAGTCATAACGGTATGAACCACACTAATGATTAAAAATAATGGTAAACTTTCTATAAATGCATAAGCAATACAACGAAGTATTTGAATTACACAAGCAACTAAATATAATTTTTTATATCCCCAACGATGTATTATATTACTAATCAGCATAATAAACAACACTTCTGGTAAAGCAGCAATTAAAGTATATAATCCAATCGTCGATTGATCCCCACTTAAATTATTAATTAAATGATTTCCTACATATCCACCTGCACTATCCATTAATTGATTAGTAAACAACATCACTATTATAATAAAAATGTAATTTTTATTTTTCAATAATTTTTTCATATCTTCTTTATAATTTTTTTGTTGCTTGTCCTCTTTCACTATTTCAATACTAGGATAGAAAAATAAAATTCCTACAGACAGTAGCAAAGAAATAACAACAATAAAAATATAAGGTCCTTGTAATCCAAAATGACTTGCAATATTAGCAATCACAAAACTGCCAACCACATAACCCAAAGAACCAATCGCTCGTATTTTACCGAAATCATGTCCTTTTTTAGCACAATAATTAACAGTTAAACTATCTGATAAGGGATTGATGGAACTTCGAAAAATTGAATAAATAATAGATATGATTAATACATACATATAAATATTTTGTTTTCCCCAAATATACGCACAAATTGCTGTGCAAATCATAACGAATCCTAAAATGAACTTTTTATTCTTACTACGATCACTTAGTGTTCCCCATAAAGGAGTCGTTACCATAGCAAATAATAATCCTATAGATGCGATACTACCAATTTGAGAACCAGTAAATCCTAATCGTTCAAAATGCACATTAACAAACGGAAAATAAACTCCCATTGAAATATAATAAACAAAATAAAAAATGAAAAAATACTTTAAATTTTTATCATTTTTAAACATTATTATCCCCCCCTTTTCAAATACAAAACAAAGTATACTCTATCTATAAAATATAACTGCAATTTTTCTTTTTAGGAAAATAGTTTTTACATTTATAAATGCGAAAACTATGCTTTGTACAAGACGCTATACTGTTACCTATTTATATAAAGAGAAAAAGTGGGATTACATTCTATAAGCATAAAGGAAAAGACGATACTATGTCTATTACATACGATTTGAAATTGTGCTGCTATATCTTTTGTTATATAAAAAAAGACAACTTTATTATTAGTAGTAGTAGATAGAAAATTTGTACATCTGTAATTATTGGTATATAATTATGTCAATAAATAGTTATAATTTTAAAAAATAAGAGGTGGAACTATGTTTAGACCAATGAAAACACAAAAAGTTAATGATAACCTATATGTTATAAGAACACTTATTTCTAATTTCTACATCTATAATACTGAGAAAGGATTAATAGTTTTTGATACAGGAATAAGTAAGCAATTAGCTAAATCAGGTTTTAAGAGATTACATCTTGATTATACTAAAGTATCTTATGTTTTTCTAACACATTCTGATTTTGACCATGTTGGTGGCTTAAGTTTATTTAAAAATAGCAAAGTATTTATATCAAAAAAAGAAGAACCAATGATTACTGGAAAAAAAGCTAGAAGAGGAATAATGTATAATAGAAAAATAAAAAACTGCCATTTTATGGAGGATTCTGAAGTAATAACTATCGATAATTTATCAATCAAAGCTATATCAAGTCCTGGGCATACTGTGGGTAGTGCAATGTATGTAATCAATGATAGTATTTTAATCAGTGGTGATACAATTTCTTTATCAAGAAGTGGAAATATTGGAAACTTTAGTTTTGTTCAGAATATGAATCATAAAGAAAACATAAAAACAGTTAATAGATTAAAAGAAGAAAAGTTTTTTGATAAAATGTCATTAATAGCAACAGGACATCATGGAATTTCTATCAAATAGCATTTAATTTTAGTCATAGTTAGAATTGAATTGATTGATAGATTAGTGGAAATAGAGATTATATGAATCTAAATTTAAGAGACTTGAAGGACAAGTATTATTTACTATGGCAATAATAATTACTAATCATCAATTAAAACATATTTCATTATAAATAAATTTTCCTTTTTAGAAACCACCAATATTAAGTTGCTACCATTTACTCGTATTTAACATATCGAAACACGAAACATAAAAATAGGGAGAATTTAGATACTATTCTCATCTAAATTCCCCAGACTGTTGTGCTTATTTATTACATTTATAGATTTGATATGCTTGCTTTCCTATTTCATTTTCTACCAATTCAAATTCTACTTCTTCTCCTTCATTGATTGTCTTAAATCCATCAACTTGAATTTGCGAGTAATGAAAAAAGATATCTTTTTCCTCTTCTTGTGCAATAATAAATCCATATCCTTTATTTGAATCAAATTTTTTTACGATACCTTTCATTTATAATTTTCCTTTCGATTATTCTTTGCTATAATAATTATTTTTAAATCTTGATACTTTACTGTTTGTAATTGCATAATACAAGCTTTGATTGTATACCCTGATGTCATGACATCATCAATCAATAGAATTTTCTTATTGGTTAACTGCTCTTGTTGTTGTATCCCAATTATATTTAGAATTTCTTTGCGCTTAGAGTACGACTGTAAGGCTTGTTTATAGGCCTTTTTCTTGTATAACCCTAAAAAAATAGGCATTTTTAACGTTCGAACGATCTCTTCTACTGGGGAAAATCCTCTAGTCTTATTTTCTAAATCAAAGGAAGGAGTAGGAACAATGGTGTATCCTTTATATTTCTTTCGAATATATTTTTGATGTTTCAATAAAAACAGATCTTTTAAAGCAATATCATACAAGCCTTTATACTGATATAATAATTTACGAAAGAAATCATTATAAAGATATAAGTATCTCACTTCAATTTCTTCTATTTTTTGCTTTATAAAAACATCAATCAATTTATCACTACAAGAAAAACAAATTTTTTCTTGTTTCAGAAATAACGTTCGAATACAAGTATCCTTATAAATATCTTGCTTACATACTAAGCAGCATTCATTTTCTTGATTTCTTTGATGCATTGTTTCATTGCCTTACTAACCTTTTGAGCATAAAAAATCACATCACCCTTAGGATACTCTATTTTTCTACCAACACGACCAGCAATTTGAATTAATGTCGCTTTATTAAATACCATATGATTGCTATAAAGTACTATCACTTGAAGATTAGCAAATGTAACTCCCCTTTCTAATAAAGTTGTTGTAATCAAAACATCAATAAGACCTTCTCTAAAAGCAGATAGAATCACTTCTTTGTCCTTCGTTTTCGAATGTATATAAGAACTAGATAGCTTCCATCTATGAAATAATTGATGAATAACTTCACAATCATGAATTGTTGGAACAAACACTAATACTAATTCATTGCGTTTTCTATATTGCTTAATTCGATAAATACAAGCAAAATATAAAAAGACTTTTGGCAACAGTTTAATCTTTGGAACTGGTAAATCATGATTATGATACCTTCGAAATAGTGTAATTAATTCTGCTTCTATTGCAATATCTTGTTTTGTCATTGTTGCACTTAAAAAAATTAGATTTCCACAACACGATTGCTTGGCTATTTCAAATAAAACTTGATTACCATAGAATGGGAATGCATCAACTTCATCGATAATTAATAAATTAAACGATTGATGATATCGATATAGTTGGTGTGTTGTACAAACGACAATATCAGCTTCTAATTGGCTTGTATTTCCACCATAAACGACTGTAATACTGCAATCTCTAATCTGTTGAGCTAATCGTTGATGTATTTCAATTGCTATTTCCCTTCTTGGTAATGCAAAACATACATGATGTCCTTTGCTTAATGCATGGCAAATCGTTTTATAAACGATTTCTGTTTTTCCACTACCACATGGTAGAGTATATTTAATACAACTAATAACGTGAAAAAAGAGCATTTAATTTTGCCCTGTTTTCATTTGCTCTTCTTTTGCTAGCACATACCCAAATATAAAGATTTCAAATAATCCCTGTGTACTATTTTGACTATCTAAAAATACGTTTTTAATTCTTTCTTGTATATCTTCTATAGTCATTCCCATATTCTTGCACTCTTCATTATCCACTTCTTCATAATCAATAATCTTTTTGTCAACCTCTTTCACTAGCCTTTCCATAGTTTAATTCTCCTTCCCAACTTATATATTGGGTTTCCCTTTGAAAATCTTTTAAATTGTTAAAATTTTCCTAACCTAACCTTATTATACTATCTTAATTTATTGCGTTTACGTATTTTTTACGCTTATAAGCTAATAAACTAGCTTATATATCTGCTCCTCTCTT
>Ga0153996_1000182_pt1 | contig 32326 bp, 31 predicted proteins | sample TSNC080MetaG_FD_104728 | JGI IMG/M metagenome (GOLD analysis project Ga0153996, IMG submission 104728) | Attine ant fungus gardens microbial communities from North Carolina, USA - TSNC080 MetaG | ecosystem: Host-associated > Fungi > Mycelium > Unclassified | place: USA: North Carolina, Lumber...
CGGAGCCATTTGATATGAACGGTCAGAGTTGAAGGTTCGCTGAAGCTGTCAATGCCCCAAATGGTGTCAAAAATAAATTCTTTATGCAGAACCTTTCCGCGGTTGGCGAGAAAGAGAAGCAGAAGTTCGTATTCTTTAGCCGTCAGAGTCAGCGGCTGATCCCGGAAGCGGGCGGTACGTGCTTCGGTATCGATCAGAAATGGTCCGACACTGACAGCGGTACTGGTATTCTGCCGATAATGGCGCCGATAGAGAGCATGAACCTTGGCCAGCAGAAGATCGATGTCGTAGGGTTTGACAATATAATCATCGGCACCCAGATTCAGGCCGGTCAGTTTATCATCTTTCTGATCTTTGGCGCTCAGAATGATCACTGGAATATTTTTGGTTTGATGGATATCCCGGCAGACCTGAAATCCATCGATTCCCGGCAGCATTACATCCAGCAGCACCAGACGGACCTCGTGGCCGGCCAGATAGCCAAGGCCTTCTTCACCGGATGCAGCATGATAACAGGAGTACCCGTCTCTTTCGATAAAATCACAGAGCAGCGGGGCGATGTCCTGATTGTCTTCAATTATTAATATATCGGTCATGAGTAAATCCTTTCAGATAATATTTTCCATTCGATGTTTCGCGGCAAAAGTGAATAAGTTTACCGGAAAATGGAAGAATAATAATACTGCATGTTGCAGTGTTTTTTTGCATAGACATATTAATTATATAAGATGTCTGTAAAACGAGCAACGTGAAAGTATGAACATTTGTCGAAACATATGTTTTTTCCTGTACTTTTTTAGACGGGCATATTATAATATTATATGTGGACAAAAATCAAGGAGTTATATGAATGAGTAAAGATAAGAAAAACATAACTGATCCCAATCCGGCAGTGACGTCAGCGTCCGCCAATGAATCAGATAAGATCGTGGAAGAAACGCTGCAGGAAATCATGGAAGAGATCAATGGACTGGGAAGCGAAGAGGTGGACGGAGGATCGGCAGATGGAGAAAAAACAGGGAGCGGCGATCATCAGGATGGCGAAGAAAATTCAGCGGAGCCATATGACGGTCTTGACCAGCTTGCAGAAGAACCAGAGCAGAACGTTGAAAAAGATGCGGAAAGCCCAGCAGAACACCCTGAGGAAGATCGGCAGGTCGACAGCGAAGATGCAGCGAAACGGGACGATTCTGGCAGTGATGTTATATCTGATCCTGAACCTGATGATATATCTGAAGGACCAACTAAACCGGCTGACAGCAAAGCAGCCGACCAAGCCCTGCAGCAAGAATTAGATCAGCTGGATGAGCTGGATGATATCGATGAAGCTCAGGAGAAAGCCGAAGAAGCATTGCGTAAACATCGTAATAGGAAAAGAGCATGGATTATAACCGGTAGTATTTTTGGAGTGCTAATTGCGGCCTATCTGGTTTCGGCTTACTATTTTAGCAGTCATTTTTATCCCTTTACCGTAATAAACGGTACCGATCAGAGCATAAAGACGGTAGCGGAGGTGGAAGGCTATCTATCCGAACACGTCGCCGATTATGATCTGACTCTGGAACAGATTAACGGTGGCTCTGAGGTTATTTCCGGCAGTGACATTTCCATTTCGTATAAAAAAAGTGACGAATTAAAACAATTGCTGAGTAATCAAAATCCCTTCCTTTGGCCCAGTGCGTTTTTTGCGACGCCGAAGATAGAAGCGGCGGTAGGGGTAGAGTATGACGAAGCACAGATGGAGGAAAAGATTTCCGGTCTCGAATGTATGAAGGAAGAAAACCAAACCAAATCGATCTCCGCGTATCCGAAATTTGACGGAGAGCAGTTTGTAGTTGAACCGGAAGTGATCGGTACGGAGATAAATGTCGATCAGTTCAAGACAACGGTGGCGGAGCACGTGAATGGCCTGATGGATACCATAAACATGGAAGCCGAGGAATGTTATGTGAAACCGCAGTACCTTTCTGACTCTCAGGAAGTACTCGATGCTGTGGCGACGATGAACGAATATTTAAAAGCGTCGATCACCTATGAAGTAAGCCCGCAGACAGAAGTTGTCGATAAGGCTAAAATCTCTGAATGGGTAACTGCTAACGAAGCCCAGGAGGTGACCTTTAACGAAGATGGTGTGCGCGAGTTTGTCTCGCAGCTGGCAGATAAGTATAATACAGTCGGAACAACCCGAACTATGACCACGGCTAACGGTAATTCAGTTGAAGTAAAGGGCGGGAATTTTGGCTGGAGAATAAATCAGGATGATGAGTACAATACCCTCATCGAGAATATTCGATCAGGTGAAACGGTCAGCCGGGAACCGGTCTATAGTCAAAGGGGGGCTGATCACGGAGACAATAATGACTATGGCAATACGTATGTCGAGGTTGATCTGAGTAACCAGCATCTGTGGGTTTTTCAGAATGGTTCAGTGGTGTTGGAAAGCGGAATCGTGACCGGAAAACCGAGTACTGGAAATGCAACGCCGCAGGGAAGTTATAGACTGACCTATAAGACCCGTAATGCGGTTCTTCGTGGTACCCGCAGGGCAGATGGAACATATGATTATGAAACGCCGGTTTCATTCTGGATGCCGTTTAACGGCGGTGTCGGATTTCACGATGCAACCTGGCAGTCTTCATTCGGCGGCAGCCGTTATCTGACCAATGGGTCCCATGGCTGCGTAAACCTGCCGTATTCGGTAGCGGAACAATTGTACAGTCTGATACAGGACGATACACCGATCATACTGCACTACTAGGAGATATGAAGGTGGTACGGCTGGAAAGGATTTATATATGTACGAATTAATTGCGAGGGACGGCCTCGCGAAACGAGGAAGATTACACACTGTACATGGGGTCGTTGAGACCCCTGTATTTATGAATGTAGGAACTGCGGCTGCCATTAAGGGAGCCGTTTCTACGGCTGATTTACAGACGATTAAGACGCAGGTGGAGCTGTCCAATACCTATCACCTGCACGTGCGGCCTGGTGACCGGGTCGTTAAACATCTGGGCGGGCTGCATAAGTTCATGGTGTGGGACAAGCCGATTCTGACCGATTCGGGTGGTTTTCAGGTGTTTTCATTGGCTGGTCTGCGTAAGATCAAAGAGGAAGGTGTCTACTTTCAATCTCATATTGATGGTCATAGGATTTTTATGGGCCCGGAAGAAAGCATGCAGATCCAATCAAATCTGGCATCAACCATCGCCATGGCTTTCGATGAATGTCCCTCTAGTGTGGCATCGCAGGACTACATACGGGAATCGGTGGATCGAACGACCAGGTGGCTAAAGCGCTGCCAGGTGGAAATGAGGCGGCTGAATGAGCAGGAGGAAACGATCAATCGTCTTCAGATGCTCTTTGGCATCAATCAGGGCGGCATTTATCAGGATATCCGTATCGAGCATGCAAAAGAGATTGCACAGATGGATTTGGACGGCTATGCGGTGGGTGGTCTTGCAGTGGGGGAATCCCATGATGATATGTACCGTATTTTGGAAGCCGTAGTCCCTCACCTGCCGCTGGCGAAGCCGACTTACCTCATGGGGGTGGGGACACCGGCCAATATACTGGAAGGTGTGGAGCGGGGAATTGATTTCTTTGACTGTGTATATCCCAGCCGCAACGGACGGCATGGACAGGTATATACCAATCACGGGAAAATGAACATGATGAATGCCAAATACGAGCTGGATGACCGGCCTATCGAAGAGGGCTGCGGCTGTCCGGCCTGTCGTAATTACAGCCGGGCTTATATCCGTCACCTGTTTAAAGCAAAAGAGATGCTGGGCATGCGCCTGGCGGTTCTGCACAATCTGTATTTTTATAATACCATGATGGAAGAAATCCGGGCTGCCATAGAAGCGGGTGACTACTCTGCTTATAAAAAGAAGAAGCTGGCAGGTATGGAACAGTAACTGTTCGCGATGCGTGGCTGAATAGTAAAAAAAATGTAAATTATAGGGAAAATGACTTGATGTCCAAATCAATTTTGTGTATGATATCAATAGCGTTTAAGAAGGTGTAGGAGGAATAACTATGGAATCAATAATGTCAAATCCGATTTTTGTCGTTGTTATCTATGTGGTGGTTATCGGTGGTTTCTGGCTGCTGCTGACCAGACCTCAGAAGAAAGAACAAAAGCGGCTGCAGGCGATGCTGAGCGATCTGGAGGTTGGTGATACGGTATTGACGACCAGCGGTTTTTATGGTGTGGTAATCGACATCACCGATGAAGATGTTGTAGTGGAGTTCGGCAGCAATAAGAATTGCCGGATACCAATGCAGAAAACAGCGATTGCACAGGTGGAAAAACCGGGTCAGGAATAAGAATAAAAATCAAGAAATTCAGGCAGGATAAAATGTTGATGCATTTTATCCTTTTTGTTATATTTAAAACAAATATCGACACTTTTCCGTGGTAAAGGGTTGTAACAAAGAGAGAAATATTATAATATATATCTTATTGAACATTAGCAGCTCAATAAGCATATCTTATTGAACATTAGAAATTCAATAAACATATTTTAATGGATTTGTGAGAGGAAGTGTGAGATGAAGTTAAATATTGGAGTGATAAAAGGAGATGGAATCGGGCCGGAGATTGTGGCCGAAGCACTGAAGGTGCTGGACCGGACAGGAGAAGTTTACGGTCATGAATGCTCTTATGAGCAACTGCTGCTCGGCGGGGCGTCTATCGACGTACATGGTGTACCGCTTACAGAAGAGACAATTGAAGCGGCCAGAGGATGCGGTGCGGTGCTGATGGGATCAATCGGCGGCGATGCCAAGACGTCTCCCTGGTATCAGCTGGAGCCGGCGAGGCGGCCGGAAGCTGGTTTGCTGCGAATTAGAAAAGCGTTGAACCTGTTTGCTAATCTGCGTCCGGCAGTGCTCTACGATGAGCTTAAAAGTGCGTGTCCGCTGAAGGAAGAAATTATCGCCGGCGGATTTGATATGATGATTATGCGCGAACTGACTGGCGGCTTATACTTTGGGGAACGAAAAACAGTGGAAGAAGACGGCGTTTTGACCGCCTGCGATTCACTTACATATAATGAAACTGAAATTCGGCGGATTGCCATACGGGCTTTTGATATTGCGATGAAGCGCGATAAGCGGGTGATCAGTGTCGATAAAGCCAATGTTCTGGATTCGTCGCGTCTGTGGCGCAAGGTGGTAACTGAGATTGCGGCCGATTATCCGGAAGTTGAATTGGAACATATGCTGGTTGATAATTGCGCCATGCAGCTGGTCAAAGATCCAAAACAATTCGATGTGGTTTTAACCGAGAATATGTTTGGCGATATCCTTTCCGATGAAGCGAGCATGATTACCGGATCGATCGGTATGCTGGCCTCGGCCAGTCTGAATGAAACCAAATTCGGTCTTTACGAGCCGAGCGGCGGTTCGGCTCCGGATATTGCCGGTAAGGGAATTGCCAATCCGATTGCGACGATACTTTCGGCAGCGATGATGCTGCGGTATTCCTTTGATCTCGACCGCGAAGCTCGGGCAGTCGAAGAAGCGGTACAGCAGGTGCTGAGAGATGGGTTCCGTACCGGGGATATCATGTCCGATGGACAAAAACAGGTCGGAACAGAGCAAATGGGAGCGCTGATTTGTGAGCGGATCAGGTCATAAAGGAGGATATAGATATGAAGAGTGATAGAATAACGAAAGGTGTACAGCAGGCGCCGCATCGTTCGCTGCTGAATGCATTGGGATATACAAAGGAAGAACTGGAACGGCCGCTGGTCGGAATCGTCAGTTCATATAATGAGATCGTGCCCGGACATATGAATCTCGATAAAATTGTCGATGCCGTAAAGATGGGAGTTTCTATGGCCGGAGGGACACCGGTCGTATTTCCGGCGATTGCGGTCTGTGATGGAATTGCCATGGGGCACATCGGGATGAAATATTCTCTGGTAACCAGAGATTTGATCGCCGATTCAACCGAAGCGATGGCCATTGCTCATCAATTCGATGCGCTTGTGATGGTGCCGAACTGCGATAAGAATGTACCGGGACTTTTGATGGCGGCAGCCCGGATTAACGTACCGACCGTGTTTGTCAGCGGCGGACCGATGCTGGCCGGCCGGGTCAAGGGGGAGAAGAAGAGCCTCTCCAGCATGTTTGAAGCAGTTGGCGCTCATGCGGCAGGGACGATGAGTGAAGAAGATGTTACAGAGTTTGAAAATAAAGTATGTCCTACCTGCGGTTCCTGTTCGGGGATGTATACGGCTAACAGCATGAACTGTCTGACCGAGGTACTGGGTATGGGTCTGAAGGGCAACGGTACAATTCCGGCCGTATACTCCGAGCGGATACGGCTGGCGAAACACGCTGGAATGAAAGTGATGGAAATGTATGAGAAGAACATCTGCCCTCTGGATATCATGACCAAGAAAGCCATCCTGAATGCCCTGACTGTGGATATGGCACTTGGCTGTTCGACCAACAGCATGCTTCACTTACCGGCGATCGCTCATGAGATCGGTATGGATTTTGAAATTGATTTTGCCAATCCGATTAGTGAGAAGACACCGAATCTCTGCCATCTGGCTCCGGCCGGTCCGACCTTTATGGAGGATTTGAATGAAGCCGGCGGGGTTTATGCAGTGATGAACGAGCTGAATAAACTGGATCTGCTTCATACTGATTGTATGACTGTGACCGGAAAAACTGTCGGGGAGAATATCGCCGGCTGCGTAAATAAAGACCCGGAGGTAATCCGTCCGGTGGAAAACCCTTACACTAAGACCGGGGGTCTGGCTGTTTTAAAAGGGAATCTGGCCCCTGACGGGAGCGTGGTAAAACGCTCTGCAGTGGCGGAAGAGATGTTGGTGCATGAAGGACCGGCGAGGATATTTGACTGTGAAGAGGATGCGGTTGATGCGATCAAGAGCGGTAAGATTACAGCCGGAGATGTTGTTGTAATACGCTACGAAGGACCGAAAGGCGGCCCGGGTATGCGTGAAATGCTTAATCCGACATCAGCGATTACCGGAATGGGATTGGGATCCAGTGTCGCCCTGATCACCGACGGGCGCTTCAGCGGTGCATCCCGCGGTGCGGCTATCGGGCATGTTTCACCGGAAGCAGCTGTAGGCGGCCCGATCGCTTTGGTGGAAGAAGGGGATATTATTCAGATTGATATTCCCAATCTGAAACTGGAACTGACGGTCCCCATAGAGGAGCTGGAAGCCCGCAGAGCCAAATGGCAGCCTCAGGAGCCAAAGGTGAAGAGCGGATATCTGGCCCGCTATTCGGCGATGGTGACATCCGGTAACCGCGGAGCGGTACTGGAAGCGCCAAAGGCAAAATAGATCATAAGAAAAGGCAGGTATATGTCCATGCAGTTAAATGGAGCTGAAATATTAATAGAATGTTTAAAAGAACAGGGTGTGGACACCATTTTTGGTTATCCGGGCGGCCAGATCCTGAATGTATATGATGCGCTGTATAAGCATAGTGATGAAATAAGGCATATTCTGACCTCCCATGAACAGGGAGCGTCTCATGCTGCCGACGGCTATGCCCGGGCAACCGGTAAGGTCGGCGTCTGTTTTGCGACCAGCGGCCCGGGTGCAACAAATCTCGTGACCGGAATTGCTACCGCATATATGGATTCGGTGCCGATGGTAGCGATTACCTGTAATGTCGGTGTGCCGCTGCTGGGCAAAGACAGCTTTCAGGAAATAGATATTACCGGTATTACCATGCCCATAACCAAGCATAATTATATCGTAAAAGATATCCGGGAACTGGCCGAGACCATCCGAAAAGCTTTTGTGATTGCTAAAAAAGGGCGCCCGGGTCCGGTACTTTTGGATATCCCCAAGGATGTAACCGCAGCGGAGACCGATTACTTTAAGCAGACTATCAGTCAAGTGTCGGCCGAAGCGGCAGTTGATGAAGAAGAGATCAAGACGGCTGTTCGGATGATCGAAGATTCGCAGAAACCGTATATTTTTCTCGGCGGCGGCGCAGTGATTTCCGGAGCCAGCGACGAAATTAAAGAATTTGTCGACAAGGTGGGAGCACCGGTAAGCGATACACTGATGGGCAAAGGATCTTTTCCGGGAACGGACGAACGTTATACCGGTATGCTTGGAATGCATGGAACCAAGACTTCAAATTTCGGTGTCAGTGAGTGCGATTTGCTGATCGTAATCGGTGCGCGGTTCAGTGACCGGGTGACCGGGAATGCTAAGAAATTTGCCAAGAATGCCCAAATCCTGCAGATCGATATCGATCCGGCAGAAATGAATAAAAATGTAATCATTACCGCTGGTGTAACCGGCGATATCAAAGCGGTGCTGAGGAGGCTCAACGATGTTTTGCCACCTCAGGATCACAGTGCGTGGATGGAGCAGATTAAGGATTATAAAGAGAAGTATCCGCTGGCTTATCAGCCGGATATATTAAGCGGTCCTTTCGTAATTGAGGAGATATATCGCCAGACCAAAGGTGACGCTTTGATCGTAACCGAAGTGGGCCAGCATCAGATGTGGGCGGCGCAGTATTACCGCTATACCAAACCACGCACCTTACTGACTTCCGGTGGTCTCGGAACCATGGGATACGGTTTGGGAGCTGCGCTGGGAGCCAAGGTCGGACGACCGGATAAATGCGTTATAAATATTGCTGGAGATGGTTGTTTCCGTATGAATATGAACGAGATAGCCACGGCGGCGAGGAGTGATATTCCGATTATTCAGGTGGTCATCAATAACCAGGTGCTGGGCATGGTGCGTCAGTGGCAGAATCTGTTTTACGGACAGCGCTATTCGGCGACGGTATTAAATGATGGTGTCGATTTTGTAAAGTTGTCTGAAGCGATGGGAGCGGCAGCTTACCGCGCCACCACCCAGGAAGAATTTCAAGAGGCATTTTCCGAGGCTTTGATATTAAACCGGCCGGTGGTCATCGATTGTCAGATCGACAGCGATGATAAAGTATGGCCGATGGTGGCTCCGGGAGCAGCTATCAGTGAGGCCTTTGATGAGCAGGATATAAATAAATAGAAATGAAAGCGGAGGGAATAGGAAATGAGCAGAGTGTATAATTTTTCAGCGGGACCGGCGGTGCTGCCGGTGGAGGTTCTGGAGTCAGCAGCGGAAGAAATGCTGGATTACAAAGGCACCGGGATGTCAGTTATGGAAATGAGTCACCGATCGCAGGCATATATTGACATCATCCGGACGGCAGAAAAAGACCTGCGGGAACTTATGAATATTCCCGATAATTATAGGGTATTGTTCTTACAGGGCGGAACATCGCAGCAGTTTGCGGCGATTCCGATGAATCTCATGAGAAACCGGGTGGCCGATTATATCGTCACCGGTTTGTGGTCAAAGAAAGCGGCAAAAGAAGCTGAAAAATATGGCACAGTAAACCGTATTGCGTCTTCTGAAGATAAGAACTTTTCTTATATTCCGGATTGTTCGGACCTGCCTGTTTCCGATGATGCGGACTATGTCTATATCTGTGAAAACAATACCATTTACGGAACCAAATTTAAAGCGCTGCCGAATACGAAAGGCAGGCTGCTGGTAGCGGATGTTTCATCCTGCTTCTTGTCCGAACCGGTTGATGTAAGCCGATACGGTATCATTTATGGCGGGGTGCAGAAGAATATCGGTCCGGCCGGGGTGGTAATCGTCATCATCCGTGAAGATCTGATTACTGAAGATGTGCTGCCGGGCACACCGGCTATGCTTACATACAAAATCCATGCGGATGCTGATTCGATGTATAATACACCGCCTTCATACGGCATTTATATCTGCGGAAAGGTATTCAAATGGCTGAAAGAACTCGGCGGGTTGGAAGTGATGAAGAAGCGCAACCAAGAAAAAGCAGAGATTTTGTATGATTTTCTGGACAACAGTAAATTGTTTAAAGGAACGGTAGAGGTTAAGGATCGTTCGCTGATGAATGTGCCGTTTGTAACCGGTGACAGCGGTCTGGATGCAAAATTTGTTAAAGAGGCAAAAGCAGCCGGATTTGAGAATCTGAAGGGACACCGTACGGTTGGCGGTATGCGTGCCAGCATTTATAATGCCATGCCGATCGAAGGAGTGAAAGCATTAACGGCATTTATGAAGAAATTTGAAGAGGAGAATCTGTAATCATGTATAAATACCATTGTCTTAATCCAATTGCCGACATCGGGCTGGAAAAATTTAGTGAAAATTACATACCGGTCAGTAAACCGGAGGATGCAGATGCCATTTTAGTTAGAAGTGCAGTGATGCATGATATGGAGTTTGGCGGGAGCTTGCAGACGATTGCCAGAGCCGGTGCCGGGGTCAATAATATCCCGCTGGAGAAATGCACCAGACAGGGAATTGTAGTATTTAATACACCGGGGGCGAATGCCAACGGTGTGAAAGAGCTGGTGATTGCCGGAATGCTGCTGGCATCACGGGATATCATCGGCGGTATCAATTGGGTTCAGGAATATGAAGAGGACGGCGATATCGCCAAGCTTGCTGAACAGAAGAAGAAAGCTTTTGCCGGCCACGAGCTGGAAGGGAAGAAACTGGGTGTCATCGGCCTGGGAGCAATTGGGGTCCTGGTGGCTAATGCGGCAACCCATTTGGGGATGGATGTTTACGGCTATGATCCTTATGTATCAGTGGATTCAGCGTGGCGGCTCTCCCGCAGTATCCACCATGCGATGAGCGTGGATGAGCTGTACAAAGAATGTGACTATATAACCATCCATGTCCCGGCCACAGACAAGACCAGAGGGATGATCGACAAAGGTGCGATCAGTCTGATGAAGAAAGAAGTAGTGATCTTAAATTTTGCCCGGGATGAACTGGTAAATGAGGAAGATATGGTAGATGCTCTGGTTTCCCACAAGGTATATCGGTATGTCACCGATTTTCCAAATCCGGTTATCGCTGGTGTAAAAGGAGCTATCGTTATTCCGCATTTGGGAGCTTCCACCGAAGAGTCAGAGGATAATTGTGCAAAAATGGCAGTAAAACAGACCATCGATTATATTGAAAATGGTAATATTACCAATTCGGTAAACTGGCCTAACTGCGATATGGGACTGCGGGGAGAGAATTTGCGGTTGACCATTCTGCATCGGAATATCCCAAATATGATTGGACAGTTTACCAATGTGCTGGCCAAATATAATATTAACATCGCCGATATGACCAATAAGAGCAAAAAAGAATATGCTTATACGATGCTCGATATCGATTCCGAGATTCCTCAGATGGCAGCGGATGAGCTGAAAGCCATAGAGGGTGTGCTGCGAATGCGCATAATCGACTGATGGTAGCTATTGACAATTAGAAACAAAAATCATAATATATATAGTAGAAGGACAAGATAAAATATGATGGGGAGGACCAAAGATAAGGGGGCAAGTATGACCGAAGAGGAAAAAAGACGCTTACTGGCGAAGAAGAGACGTCGGCAGGCGTTGGAACGCAGACGCGAAAAAGAACGAAGAGAAGAAGAAAATAAGACAAGAAGAAAAATCTATATCACGATTGCGGCCTGTGTTATTTTGTTTATAGCTGCCGGCGGTGCGGTTTTAGCATCGGGAGTATTGGGCAAAGCGATGAACGCCAAGGTCATACTGACTGTTGAATCACAGACGATGGTTCAGGATGAAGAAAGACAGCCATTTTCGGCGAAGGCGAAGAGCGATTCAGATGCCGGTAAAGTGATCAATAAGAATACCGGATTTACGGTTCAGGATCTACTGGATGATCTAAACAGCGGCATCGGATATGAGTTGAGCTGTGACGGCGACGGAACGGTGGAGGGAGAGTTTCCTATCCATGCTGCGCTGGATGATTATATGCAGGAACGTATCAGCAGCGAATGGAAAAATAAAGTCAAAGTTGAAGCGGTTGACGGCGAACTGGTCGTTCAAAATAAATACGGTGCATGGGACGGCGAAAGATTCAAGCGTCATGACGGATCCTATGTGAGTGATGATTTTATTGAATCCCGTGGTGATAAGTACTACTTTGATCCCGATGGGAATATGGTTAAGGGCGAAATGAAAAAGGGCTTTACCACATACCAGTTCGGAGAAGATGGTAAGCTGCTTTCGGAAGTCAGCACCTTGGATGTTGATAAACCGATGATTGCACTTACTTATGACGACGGACCGGGGAAACGGACCGGGGAACTGCTCGATATGCTGGAATCTAACGAGGCACACGCAACTTTTTTCATGCTGGGACAATGTATTAACGATGATAACGGTTCGCTTCTGCAGAGGATGGTTGAAATCGGATGTGAGGTGGCGAATCATTCCTATGCTCACCCGCAGCTGACCAAACTCAGCGCTGACGGTATTAAAGAAGAGATTCATAAAACCAACGAAAAGATCGTCGAGAAGAGCGGCGGAGTCAGTGCTTCCCTCTTACGCCCGCCTTATGGGGCGATTAATGATACGGTCCGCCAAGCGGCGGAAGTACCGCTTATTATGTGGTCGGTGGACACGTTGGATTGGAAAACCCGAAATGCGCAGGCAACGGTTGATCATGTGATGAACACCGTGCGTGATGGAGATATTATTTTGATGCACGATATTCACGATTCTACGATAGATGCATCAAAAGAACTGATACCGAAATTAAAAGAAGCCGGTTACCAGTTGGTAACGGTATCGGAAATGGCGGAGGCCAGAGGCGTGACGATGGAAGCGGGGCAGAGTTACGCAGAATTTTGGAAAGATTAAAAACAGATAAATTATAAATGCTGCACCGTCAAATCAGATGATTGGTACAGCATTTTTTCAGCGAAAAGTAATGATTGGCTCCGGTCCCCGTATCACCGTTCTGACAATATGCACACTGCCGTTTTTATCAGCTTTCAACCGCCAATCTATCATTGATATTTTGTCACCTGCGATTTCGATACCGGTAATCCCCTTGGTATGAATTCCGCACCCTGTGTTAAAATAGGGAAGTTCTTTAGACCTTGGGAAACGCGGCCGGTGGGTATGTCCGCAGATCAGTATCCGCTTATGTTTCCGAATCCATTTTTTGTAGTTGCGCTCAATTTTATGTCGTTTTTCCATGTTTCTGGCCGGGCTGGACGGATTTCGGAAGCCCACCACATGAAGATAGCGCCAGAAGTATCGGAGCAGCAGCATGGCAAAGGGCCAGGCCTGGTCATTGGTAAAGTCACCCTGATGTCCATGGACAACGAATAATTCCTGCTTTGTTTTCTGATGCCGCAGGACGAGACTCTCCAGCGGCTTAATTCCGGGAAATAAAGGTGCACTGGTCTGCTGGTATTCATCGTAATAGCGGTGTAGATTCTTTTGGACAAAGTATTTATTTTTCAAATAAATGTTATGATTTCCGTATAGTAACAAAAAACGATTCTCATGGTAAAGCTTCTTTAGTATTGTAAATACATCTCCATGCGCCAAGCGAATATGCTTGAAATTGGGATATTCCCAAAGTTCGTCGCCATCCCCCACTTCCACATAGGTATAGCCATTTTCATAATAATAATCCAGAGCATGAACAAAAACGGCCTGATTGCGGGTAAACTCATCAGAAACACTATCATCACCACGGTGAAGGTCGCTGAAGAAGACAAATTTCGACCGCTGGTCAAATGGTATTTTTCTTGCGTGCTTGTATGCCTCGGTTAAGCGTTTATCGGTAAACATAGAAATACCTCCTAATTTAGCTAGTGTTGTCAAACAGGATGCTAAAAATACCATTTAGGAAGAATTTGATGTTCCTTGGAAAATTTTTGTTATGATAACATAAATTAAAAGAATGGAGGTAAAGATTATGTACGAATATAAGGTGCTGATTTTAGGAGTCAAGGAATGTGAGGAAACGTTTAATCAGCTTACAAAAGCGGGTTGGAGACTTGCCGAGATGGTTCCAAATCAGGCAAGAGGAGCAGGCATTGTTGCAACGATGGAAAGAAAAGTGGAAGAATAAATACCGGCAACAAATTTATATAGGTATTATAACAAACAATAAAAGAAGAGAGGACAGCTTATATGAAAAAAGATAAATTTGCACTTGTTTATTCTGTTATTGGAATTTTCTATATAGTTTATGTGGTTTTTCAGGTAATAGTTTATGATAACATTGGCAGCTTTCCGCTGCTTCCCGTCGCTTTGTGTTTTATAGTGTTAGGATATGAGACTGATAAGAAGAAGGAAAATGATAAAAAAGATAAGTAAAAAGGAGCTTGCAGCCATTTTGACAGAGCGTAATTATCAAGAGGGAATACAGGAGCGATACTGCTCCTGCATTCCCTCTTTTGGCCGCATAGTATAGGGCTTGAATTTACCGCTTATTTAAAAGTTCCCTGATAATATTTTTCCAGAACATTATGTATTTTATCGGTTGGGTTGAGCACTTTGCCGATCGTAGTATCATGGTTCAGTGAATCGATGATTAAAGCGATAAACTTACTCATGTCAGCAACCGTAAAATATGGTTTTGCCAGTGCTTCCGGCGGAAGATAGGTGAGATTGGTCGTGATGATGCGGTCGATATAACCCTTATCATAGTATTCGTCAAATTTATCAAATCCGTCCGTAAATAACCCGAAGGTGGTGCAGATAAAGGTGCGGTTTGCGCCTTTGTCCTTCACCTGTTTTGCAACATCCAGCATGCTTTCACCGGAAGAAATCATGTCATCGATGATGATGACGTCTTTGCCGGCGATATCGTCGCCCAGAAATTCGTGAGCAGCAATAGGATTCTTGCCATTGACGACGGTAGAGTAATCACGGCGTTTGTAGAACATCCCCATATCCACTTTCAGCATATTTGAGAAATAAACTGCCCGGTGCATGGAACCTTCATCCGGGCTGATGATCATCAAATGATCCTTGTCCATTTTCAGGTTGGATTCTGCCCGCAGAAGCGCCTTGATAAACTGATACAAGGGGTTAAAACTGTCGAAGCCATTCAAGGGAATAGCGTTCTGAACCCGGGGATCGTGAGCATCAAAGGTGATTACCGAGGATACGCCCATAGCAGCTAATTCATCCAAAGCCATAGCGCAGTCCAGGGACTCTCGGTTGGTCCTTTTATGCTGCCGGCTTTCATACAGAAACGGCATGATGACATTGATACGGTTAGCTTTGCCGGTGGTAGCGGCGATGATGCGCTTTAAATCCTGATAATGATCATCAGGTGACATGTGATTAACATGCCCGTTGACCGTATAGGTCAGACTGTAGTTACAGACATCAACCAAGATGTATAAGTCTTTCCCGCGAATCGATTCCTTGATAACCCCTTTGGCTTCTCCCGAACCGAAACGCGGACAAAGATTTTTAACCAGATAATTATCGGAGTGATATGTAGCATAAAGAGCACTGTCCGGCAGATCGTTCAGCGAACCCTGACGAAATCCGACAATATAATCATTCACTTTCTGTCCCATCTCCCGGCAGCTTTCCAGTGCCGCGATCTTGAGGGGGGCAACGGGAATGGATTGTTCTAATAATTTTATATTTGGCATGTTGGTCTCCCAGATTTTGATAATATTTCTCGACAAGAGGTTGTATTTATTATTATAGACACGATATGGAAAAGGGTCAAGATAAGCTTTTACAAAAATTGCATTTTTTCCGAAAATCTAGTATGATAGGTCAGAGAGCTATTATAAATGTAAAGCAGAGGATATAATAATGAGTAAACCAGTTGTTGCCATCGTTGGTCGTCCTAATGTCGGGAAATCTACATTGTTCAACGCTTTGGCAGGAGAAAAAATTTCAATTGTAAAAGATACACCGGGGGTCACCAGAGACAGAATCTACGCCGATATCACCTGGCTGGATAAAGAATTCACCCTGATCGATACCGGCGGGATCGAACCGGACAGCAGCGATATCATTTTGGCGCAGATGCGTGAGCAGGCTCAGATCGCCATTGATACATCCGATGTCATCGTTTTTATCACCGATGTCCGTCAGGGCCTCGTCGATGCTGATTCAAAAGTGGCTGACATGCTGAGGCGTTCTAAGAAACCGGTCGTCTTAGTGGTGAATAAAGTAGATAATTTTGATAAATTTATGCCTGATGTATATGAGTTTTATAATCTCGGTATCGGTGAGCCGGTACCGGTATCGGCAGCCAGCCGTCTGGGTATCGGTGACATGCTGGATCAGGTAACCGCCTTTTTCCCGTCGGGGTCTGGAGAAGAAGAAGAGGATGACCGTCCGCGGGTGGCCATCGTCGGCAAACCCAATGTCGGCAAATCTTCCATCGTCAATAAGCTGCTGGGGGAAAACCGTGTAATTGTGTCAGAGATTGCCGGGACCACCAGGGATGCGATCGATACTGAGATCGTTCACGAAGGAAAAGAGTATATCTTTATTGATACCGCCGGGCTGCGGCGCAAGAATAAAATTAAAGAAGAATTGGAACGTTACAGTATTATCCGGACGGTTACGGCGGTAGAGCGCGCAGATGTGGTTTTGATCGTGATCGATGCGACGGAAGGGGTGACCGAGCAGGATGCCAAGATTGCCGGAATTGCTCACGAACGCGGAAAAGGTGTTGTCATAGTAGTCAATAAATGGGATGCGATTGAAAAGAACGACAAGACCATGCGTGAATACGAGCACAAAGTTAGGCTGGTCCTGTCCTATATGCCTTATGCTGAGATCATGTATGTTTCAGCGGAAACCGGTCAGCGCCTGAACAAGTTGTACGATATGATTGATATGGTGATCGAGAATCAGACCCTGCGGATTGCGACCGGAGTACTGAATGAAATCATCATGGAAGCAGCAGCGATGCAGCAGCCTCCGTCGGATAAAGGAAAACGGCTGAAGATATATTATACGACTCAGGTTTCGGTGAAGCCGCCCACCTTTGTCATCTTTGTGAATAATAAGGAATTGATGCATTTTTCCTATCTCCGGTACCTGGAGAATAAAATCCGCGAGGCATTCGGTTTTAAGGGGACCCCGCTTAAGTTTTTCGTCCGTGAAAGAAAGGAAAAGGAGCAGTAGAGATGGAACGCTTGATATGTCTTGCGATTGGCTATGGATTCGGCCTGATTCAAACAAGTTATTTATATGGTAAACTTAATCATATCGATATCCGGGAACACGGCAGCGGTAATGCGGGTACGACCAATGCGTTGCGGACACTGGGCTGGAAAGCAGGGGTAGTGACCTTTTTGGGCGATTGTTTTAAATGCGTGTGTGCGGTAATTGTGGTTTACCTGCTGTTTCGCAGCTCCTGTGCAGATAAAATTCCGCTGCTGCGGATGTATGCCGGTGCCGGTGCCATACTGGGACACAACTATCCGTTTTATCTCGGCTTCAAAGGGGGAAAGGGGATTGCGGCTACAGCCGGTCTGATCCTTTCGACCAATTTGTGGATGGCACTGATCGAACTGGTCGTGTTTGCTGCTCTTGTCGGCGTCACCCGCTATGTATCGCTGGGATCGCTGGCGGTGGTGACCCTGTTTGTCGTCGAAGTGGTTGTCTACGGACAGAATGGCGGTTTTGCGATGGAACCGGCCCTGCTTTACGAACTTTATGGGATTACGGTACTGCTGATGGTTTCTGCTTATTATCGCCACTGGGAAAATATAAAGAGACTATTGAGTGGTACGGAAAATAAAATTGGATCAAGAAAGAAATGATGATTGGGAGGAGCAATTATGGCAAAGATAGGAATTATGGGTGCCGGAAGTTGGGGAACTGCCTTGTCCCTGCTGCTTTATAATAACGGCCATGACATCACGGTGTGGTCGATCGATGACAAAGAGGTGCAGATGCTCAGGCAAACCAGAGAGCACAGCAGTAAACTTCCGGGAGTGAAACTCCCTGAGGAGATGATTTTTACGAATAATATGGAGGAAGGTATCCGGGACAAAGATTTTCTCGTTCTGGCAGTTCCATCTCCTTATACCAGAAGTACGGCGCGAAGTATGAGACCATTTGTGGCGGAAGGACAGATCATCGTCAATGTGGCGAAAGGGATAGAGGAAGATACCCTCATGACGCTGTCCGATCAGATCGAAGAAGAGGTCCCTCAAGCTGATGTGGCGGTGCTTTCCGGCCCCAGTCACGCCGAAGAAGTAGGACGCGGCCTGCCGACTACCTGTGTGATCGGGGCGAAGACGCAGGTGACGGCTGGGTATCTTCAGAAGTGTTTCATCAGCGAATTGTTCCGGGTATATATCAGCCCGGATATCATGGGGATTGAACTGGGCGGTTCTCTCAAGAACGTCATCGCCCTTGCTGCCGGCATAGCCGATGGCATGGGGTACGGCGATAATACGAAAGCGGCGCTGATTACCAGAGGTATTGCAGAAATCGGCCGGCTGGGAATCAAAATGGGCGGCCGGATGGAGACTTTTTCCGGTCTGACCGGAATTGGTGATCTGATCGTTACCTGTGCCAGCGTTCACAGCCGTAACCGTAAAGCCGGATATTTGATGGGGCAGGGAATGAGCATGGAAGCAGCGATGGACGAGGTCAAAATGGTCGTCGAGGGTGTCTATTCAGCCAAGGCTGCTAAGTCGCTGGCGAAGAAATATGGCGTGTCGATGCCTATCGTCGAACAGGTGAATGCTGTTTTGTTCGAGGGAAAGAATCCGCAGGAGGCGGTAAAAGACCTCATGCTCCGCGACAGCAGCCTGGAAAATCCGATGCTTCCATGGGAGGAAATCTAACAAAAAAACAGCATAAAGCGACGCCCCCCTGCATAGACTGATATCAGCATAGCAAGGGGGTATTTTTATGAATACGTTTCACTTATACAACGACATCAAAGCGAGGACAAATGGAGAAATATACATAGGGATTGTAGGACCGGTCAGAACAGGAAAATCTACCTTTATTAAGCGATTTATGGACTTGTTGGTACTCCCTAATATGGAAGAAGAACACGTAAAGGCGAGAACCAGGGATGAATTGCCGCAATCCGCATCGGGAAAGACCATTATGACCACCGAACCGAAGTTTATCCCTAAGGAAGCGGCGGAAATTAAATTAGCCGAAGATACGATGGTAAAGGTACGTCTGATCGACTGTGTCGGCTACATGGTCGAGGGTGCTACCGGACACGAAGAAAACAATGAAGAACGGCAGGTTAAGACGCCCTGGTTTGATTACGAAATCCCCTTTACCAAGGCCGCCAGCATCGGCACGAAAAAGGTAATCCACGACCACTCTACAGTGGGAATCATCATCACAACCGACGGAAGTATCGGTGATATTTCCCGGGAGAGCTACCTCGACGCCGAGCGTAAGACAATCGAAGAGCTGCAGGCTATCGGAAAACCGTTTATCGTTCTGGTCAATACTCAGAAACCATTCGGTGAGGAAGCAAAACAGGTAGTTGATGAGTTGCAGGAGAAATACGGTGTCAGTGCGATGCCGGTGAATTGTGAACAGCTGCGGGAAGCGGATATTCATCAGATCATGGAGAGTATCCTGTTCGAATTCCCGATATCCGAGGTGCAGTTCTTTATTCCCAAGTGGGTAGAGATGCTTTCCAAGGAACATAAAATCAAGGTCGATCTGCTGCATCATATTAGCAATGTGATGCAAAGTCTCAATGAGATTAAAGACGCTGTAAGAGGTGTCGAATCACCGGAAAGTGAATACATAGAATCGATGAAAATCGATCATGTCGAGATGGATACAGGCTGCGTACAAATGCAGATTCAAATCGATAACTCATATTATTATGAGATGCTCAGTGAATTAACCGGCACCAATATCGCCGGCCAATATGAGCTGATTGCAACGATGCGTGAACTGTCCGCTCTGAAGGGTGAATATGAAGCGGTGAAAGATGCCATGGATTCGGTTAAGATGCGTGGCTATGGCGTGGTAAGTCCGGGTAAAGAAGATATTTCCCTGGATACTCCGGTCATTATTAAGCAAGGCAATAAATTTGGTGTTAAAATCCGTTCTGAGGCGCCGTCAATACACATGATAAAGGCCAATATCGAGACTGAGATCGCACCGATTGTGGGAAGTGAACAGCAGGCAGAAGACTTGATCAAATACATTAATGAAGCAAACGACACCGAAGACGGAATGTGGGGAACCAATATTTTCGGCAAATCCATCGAGGAACTGGTTACTGATGGAATGCGTAATAAAATCACGATGATCAATGAAGAGAGTCAGGTGAAACTTCAGGATACGATGCAGAAAATTGTGAATGACAGCAATGGCGGCATAGTATGCATTATCATTTAGATGTTTCCAATTAATGAGAGTTGTGATATACTAAAGGACAGGATAAAATTCTAGATTGAAAGAGTGTACAGGAGGAAGATCCAATGAAAGCGGCAATATTACCTGTGGATACAGTGATATATCAAGGAGCGAAAGAAGACCCGAATACTCCGGTTATGAAACGGGTGCTGGAGCAGGTGGGATTCAGTGTGGAAATGGAAAAGGCCATTCCGAAAGATTTCGAAGTAGTGAAAGCGGTGGTGGCCCGTGTAGTTGAGGAGGATATCGCTGAACTTATCATCACGATCGGTGGAATCGGCTGTAAAGCAGATGATTGTGTGCCGGAGGCGTCTAAGGAGATTTTTGACCGAGAGGTACCAGGAATAGCAGAGAGCATACGGGCCTTTATGATGCGTACCGACCGCGGTGCGATGCTGCAGCGGGGATGTGCAGGAATCAGAAAGAATGCTGTAATTCTCAACTTGCCGGATAATACCAAGGCGATGAAAGAAGCGGTGGAATATGTACTGCCGGAGGTAGTGCATCTGCTGGAACAGCTGTCATAAAGATTAATTAAAAGATTGTAATGCAGGGCATTGCAATCTTTTAAAGCTTTCAGAATGAAATCGATGAGGTGAGAAGTGAGATGCAGGTGAAAATATATACCGACGGCTCGGCCAGAGGGAACCCGGACGGACCGGGGGGTTATGGAACGGTGCTGGAATATGTAGACGGCAGAGGTGATCTGCATAAAAAAGAAATGTCTCAGGGCTATGTTAAAACAACCAATAACCGCATGGAGCTGATGGCGGCAATTGCCGGTCTGGAGGCCCTGAACCGACCGTGTCAGGTGGAATTGTACTCCGATTCAAAGTATGTAACTGATGCCTTTAACCAGAGGTGGATCGACAGCTGGGTAGCGAAGAACTGGAATCGCGGAAAAAGTGGTCCGGTTAAAAATATTGATTTATGGAAACGCTTATTAAAGGCCAAGGAGCCGCATCAGGTAACCTTTATCTGGGTCAAAGGACATGATGGACATGCCCAGAATGAACGATGTGATTTTCTGGCTACCACAGCAGCCGACAGCGATGATTTAATCATCGATGAAGGGATATAAGAGACATAGACATTTAGAATATCTTATGATAAGATGAAAGAGTATTTAAGTAAGACAGACGATCGCAGCTGCAGGTGCCGAAAGGCCGCAGGTGAGGAAAGTCCGGGCTTCACAGGGCAGGATGCCGGATAACGTCCGGTGGAGGCGACTCCAAGGCCAGTGCAACAGAAATATACCACCCGCTTGCGCGGGTAAGGGTGGAAAGGCAGTGTAAGAGACTACCGCCTCACTGGTAACAGCGAGGGCACATGTAAACCCCATCCGAAGCAAAACCGAAACAAAGCAATGCGGCTGCCCGCCGCGCTTTAGGTAGGTTGCTGGAACCGATTGGCGACAATCGGTCTAGATAGATGATCGTCAGACGACATAACCCGGCTTATCGTCTTGCTTAGATACATTGATAAATATGGAGGTATGGACATGCTTTTCTATTTTTCCGCTACCGGAAACAGTAAATATGTTGCTGATAAGATCGCAAGAAATGAACGCGACCGTCTGATTTCTATTCCGGAAGCAATTTCAGAAAAATCATTTGTCTATACTTTGGGAGAATATGAAAAGGTAGGATTTGTAACCCCTACCTACTTCTATGGGCTGCCCACCATAATCCCGTACTTTATCGAGCGGCTGGAGCTGAATAACATTAAAGGAAATTACTTTTACCATGTGTTGACCTGTGGTTCCAAGACCGGAGAAGCAGGAGAAAGCCTGAATAAGGCTCTGCAGAAGAAGGGGTGTACATTGTCGGCCAGATACGGTGTCAGGATGGTTGAGACTTATATTCCGATGTTTAAGATCCCGAACGAGATGAAGGTCAGACATTTTCTGGACGAAGCCGAGGAACAGATCAATATCATCTGCAAGGCGATTCAGAATTGTGCTTACGGCGACCAGAACACTGTTAAAGGTTTATTCGCTAGAGGCAAAACCAATCTGGCTTATCCCCTGTATGTTTACGGACGCAGGACCAAACGGTTTAAAGTGAATGAGAATTGTATAAAATGCGGTTTGTGTGAGAGGGTCTGTCCATGTCAGGCGATCGAAGTAAACGAATACGGACCGGTATGGAAACAAAAGCGGTGTGTGCAATGTTTGGGATGTCTGCACCGGTGTCCTGTACAGGCCATCCGTTATAAGAAGCTGTCAGAAAACCGGGGACGGTACCATAATCCTTATATCGAAATGGAGGCAAGGGAAGAAAAATGAGAAGAAAAGATCGTGAAATAAACGATATCAATAAAATACAGGAGATTCTGGACCGGTGTGAGGTGTGCCGGATCGGCATCCTGGATGGAGATCGGCCGTATGTCGTGCCGATGTCATTTGGATATTGCTGTGAGGGCGGTGTACTGGAGTTTTTTTTTCACGGTGCGGCGGCCGGCAAGAAGGTCGGCCTGCTAAGAGAAGTCGATAGTGTTTGTCTCGAATTCGATATCGGGTACGAGGTGATCAGCGGTGAGCAGGCATGCAGCTACAGCACCTATTATCAGAGTGTTATCGCCTATGGTAAACCGGTGTTTCTGGAAGGTGAAGACAAGGTGAAGGGACTTGATATACTCATGTCACAGTATTCTGACCGCACCGACTTTACATATCCCGATAAGATGCTCCAGAGCATGGCTGTCTATAAAGTAGTGGCCGATGAATTTACAGCCAAAGGGCATATGTGATTGACATAGGAGAAAATGGAATTAATTGGAAGAAAGTGCTTTGAGCTTTCTTCTATTTTTTTGTTTCACTTTGCGCATACTGAAAAGTAGGAAGCGAAGAGAGGAACAAGGAATGCGGAGAAATTGGCTATATCTGCTGGCGATGATAGGAATGTTAGCTTTGGTCAGCTACATCGGCAGAGCACCGGAAGAGACGAAAGCAAAAGAGCAGCCGGATGTATCGGCGGTAGGTGAATCAGATGTTCAGGCGGAATTTGAAAAAAGCCCCCGCCAATATGCCGGCATAGAGCAAGCGCAGAAGCAGGTGGATTTTGAGATTATTATTCCGAAGTATCTGGAACAGGAGTATATTCCTGGTAAAGTGCTGATTGATTCGGAATCAATCGTTGAAATTTACTATTACGGCGATGAAAATCAGATTGTCTTTCGAACCGGTCAGGGATTAGGCAATATCAGCGGCGACTATACATTTTATGATACCGAAGAGGATATTGTCTGTGAAACTGCCACCGTGACGGCAAAAGGGGCCGGCAGTCGTTTTTCGCTGGTATATTTTTCAATCGATGACCTGAAATATTCACTCTCTTTTGAAGAACCGGCGGCGAAGCAGGAGATCATCGATATCGTTGATAGTTTTCCGGAAAAAACACCTGAGAATGCCGGTTGACAATTCTCAGGTGCTATCGTTTACTTACCGTCGTATTTTTCTTCACAGTATTTGCAGCGGTATTCTTCTTTATCGGAATTGGTTAAAACGAAGATGTGGCTTAATTCCTGTTCGATCGAAGTAATACAGCGCGGATTCTTACACTGAATAACATTTGTGATCTGCCTTGGCAGTTTCAGCATTTTCTTTTCTACAATCTGTTCATCCTTAATAATATTAATCGTAATACTATGGTCGATGAATCCAAGGATATCGAGATCGATGATATCGATCGGGCATTCGATCTTAATGATATCTTTTTTGCCCATAGCGTTGCTGCGGGCATTTTTGATGATCGCGACACAACAGTCCAGTTTATCCAGATTGAGATATTTATAGATCTCCATACTTTTTCCGGCCTGAATGTGATCCAGAACAAATCCTTCGGAAATCCGGCTTACATTTAATGAATGTTTTACCATTTAAAAACTCCTTTCTTACTGGTCTACGTGAATACCCAGCAGTGTCAGCATCAGGGCCATCCGTACGTAAACTCCGTATTGAACCTGTTTAAAATATGCAGCGCGGGGATCGGAATCAATCTCGGTGGAGATTTCGTTGACGCGGGGCAGGGGATGCAGTACCAGCATATCGTCACCGGCCAGAGTCATTTTCTTCTTATCCAGAATATAGAAATCTTTCATCCGTACATAATCTTCTTCATTAAAGAACCGTTCTTTCTGTACTCTGGTCATATACAGGATGTCCAGATCCGGGAGAGCTTCCTCTAAACGGACAACTTCCTGATAGGGAATATTCTGCTGTTCCAGTACATCATCCCGGATATAACCCGGCAGACGCAGCTCTTCCGGTGAAATCAGGACAAATTTTATATTTGCATAGCGTACCAGGGCATGGATCAGGGAATGTACGGTACGACCGAATTTCAAATCGCCGCAGAGACCGATGGTCATATTTCCGAGCCGTCCTTTTAGAGAACGGATCGTAAGTAAATCGGTTAATGTCTGAGTGGGATGTTGGTGACCGCCGTCACCGGCATTGATAAGAGGAATGCTGGAATACTGACAAGCAACCATCGGAGCACCCTCTTTGGGGTGACGCATAGCGCAGATGTCAGCGTAGCAGGAAATGGTACGAATGGTATCGGCAACACTTTCGCCTTTTGAGGCGGAACTGGAGTCAGCAGACGAAAATCCCATAATGCTTCCGCCCAGGTTGAGCATCGCCGCTTCATGACTCAAGCGGGTGCGGGTGCTTGGCTCATAGAAGAGGGTAGCCAGCTTCTTTCCGTCACAGGCATGGGCATATCTTTGGGGATCGGCTTCAATATCATTAGCCAGATCAAGGAGCTCGTCCAACTCTTCAGTCGTAAAATCCAAGGGATTCATTAAATGTTTCATAAAACCTCCTTTTGCTCATAAAAAAAGCAGATGCGGACTGTATATGGGTTCATATAAAGCTTGAGCATCTCCTTTCCGATTTCAAATTCTTCTTAGTAATAATATAATAAATAGAATGGTTTTGCAATAGGAATTTAATTGTATTATAATGGTTTCATTGATGAGAAAATGGAGAAGTGATTATGAGGATTCGGGAACTACTGCTGTATAAGGATATGGAACATGACAATATATTGAAGGACTTAACCTTTTTACTGGAAAACAGCCGGAGTGATTATTATAACCGGGAAGACCTGAGCGGCCTTTTGTTTGATTGTATGAACCGCTTGCTGGAGCTGGCTTCCAGGTTCGGCTTTGAAGGCATTCTATGGCATGCGTATCTGACTTTTCTGCTGGTGAACCATGAAAATGCTTATAGTACCGCCTGCGAGATCAGAGGAGCAGTGGAGGGAACGGTCAATTTGGCAGCCGCTCATGATTTTACCATCTTTAAAGAAATGTTTGATACCAGTCTGGAAAGCTTGGGGGATGATCTTAAGACCGACTGTCTGGAACTGCTGGCAGCTTACCAACCGACCACAGGCCAGGAGAAGCTTTTTAACAAGCGGATCCGCAACCGCATCGTTGAGTTGGCGGGAAAGCTGAAACAGGCTGAGGATGCCGGAGCATTCAAGGATATTGTGACCGAATTTTACCGCCAATTCGGTGTTGGCAAATACGGTCTGCATAAAGCCTTTCGTCTGGAAGGGAGCGGGGCAGAGGTAAATATCGTGCCGATTACCAACATTGCCCATGTGCATTTGGATAATCTGGTTGGCTATGAAATACCCAAACAGAAACTGATTGATAATACCGAAGCTTTCGTAGCGGGAAAGCGCGCCAATAACTGTCTGCTGTTTGGCGATGCCGGAACCGGAAAATCAACCTGCGTCAAGGCGATTTTAAACCGGTATTATGACCAGGGACTGCGGATGATAGAAATATATAAACACCAGTTCCGTGATCTGAGCCGGATTATCAGTGCGGTCAAAAACCGCAATTATAAGTTTATCATCTACATGGACGATCTGTCCTTTGAAGAATTTGAAATCGAGTATAAATATTTGAAAGCGATCATCGAAGGCGGCCTGGAAAAGAAGCCGGATAATGTGTTGATTTATGCCACCTCCAACCGGCGCCATCTGGTTCGGGAAGAGTTCGGTGACAAAGAAGGCCGGCGTGAGGATATGCACGCTTCTGATACCGTACAGGAAAAACTGTCACTGGTGGCAAGATTCGGTGTGTCGATATTTTTTATCGGACCGGGAAAGAAAGAGTATCAGGAAATTGTCTTGGAGCTGGCCCGCCGTAATGGAATTGCTATGGAAGAAGAAGAGCTGCTGCTGGCGGCAAATAAATGGGAACTCAGCCACGGCGGACGTTCCGGCCGAACGGCTCAGCAGTTTATCGACTACCTGCTGGGGAAAATGTAATACTTGACAAAGCAGAAGCGGTTTCGTATAATAATGTTTATCGATAAGGGAGTAGTTGGCGCAGATGCGTAGTATTGTCAACATACTGATAAGTTAAATTATCTGGCATTACTTTAAACAATGAGACTTATTCGCATGGAAAGGCGGGTAGGTCTTTTTTTTACGGCCTGATGCTTTTCCTGTATGCAATAACTCAAAACGAAAAGGCAAGAAAGGATTATCTTATGGGTGTTTTGGAACTCTTTTTAATCGCAGTGGGATTATCAATGGACGCATTCGCAGTCTCTGTCTGTAAGGGGCTCGCCTTAGAAAAGTTCAGCTGGAGGAAGGCGGGCGCAGTAGGATTATATTTTGGAGTCTTTCAGGGAGTTATGCCGCTGATCGGATATCTTCTGGGAGTTCAGTTTCAGGAATTTATCGTTTCCATTGACCACTGGATTGCATTTGTGCTGCTTTCCATCATCGGTTCGAGCATGATTCGGGAAGCCGGACGACCGGATGACTGTGAAGCAAAACCCAATGCTGCCCTGGATGTCAAAACCATGCTGGGACTGGCGGTTGCTACCAGCATAGATGCTCTGGCCGTCGGCATTACCTTTGCGTTTCTGCAGGTATCAATCGTTCCGGCCGTCAGCTTTATTGCTGGTACGACATTTGTCATATCGGTATTCGGTGTAAAAATCGGTCATGCCTTCGGTGCAAAATACAAGAGCAGAGCGGAATTGGCAGGCGGGATTATATTGATTCTGATCGGTTTGAAAATTTTACTGGAACATTTAGGCTTTCTGGGTTAAAATGAGTCCTGAGGTGAACGGAATATGAAATGGAATAAGTATAGAGTTAAAACGACCACCGAGGCAGAGGATATCATCAGCAGTATGCTGGCTGATCTGGGGGTGGAAGGGGTGGAGATCGAAGATCATATACCCCTGACCCAGCAGGAACAGGAGCAGATGTTTGTCGATATTCTGCCGGTAATGGAAGCAGATGATGGAATTGCATGGCTGACCTTTTATCTCAGCGAGGAGGAGGCCGGTCTGCTTACGGATATTCGCCGTGAGCTGGATGAAATGCGTGCCTATACAGATGTTGGCGAATGTTCGATAGAAGAGTCACAAACCGAAGATGTTGATTGGGTGAATAACTGGAAGCAGTATTTCCACCAATTTTATATTGATGACGTGCTGGTTATACCATCCTGGGAAGAAGTAAAAGCTGAAGATAAGGAAAAGATGATTATTCATATCGATCCGGGAACGGCTTTTGGTACCGGCATGCATGAAACCACCCAGTTGTGTATCCGCCAGATTCGAAAATATGTATCCCCCGATACTAAGATGCTGGATATCGGCTGCGGGAGCGGGATATTGAGCATGATGGGATTAAAATTCGGGGCCGGATATGCGGTCGGAACCGACCTGGACCTCTGTGCGGCCACGGCGACACATGAGAATATGGCCAGAAATGATATCAGCACCGACCGTTATCATGTGATGATCGGTAATATTATCGACGATCCGGCCATTCAGGATCTGGTTGGCTGTGAAAATTATGATCTGGCAGCGGCGAATATCCTTGCTGATGTGCTGGTTCCGCTGACACCGGTTGTGGCCAGGCATTTGAAACCCGGCGGAATTTATATTACCAGCGGAATTCTGGCTGAAAAGGAAGCGGTAGTTAGAGAGGCGGTGCTGAGTGCCGGACTCACCATTCTTGATGTGACTTATCAGGGGGAATGGGCAGCGATAACTGCTAAAAAGGAATAAAACAGGAGAATTAGTATGCACCATTTTTTTGTTTCGCCGGAACGGATCCGGTCGGATGAAATCTATTTGCAGGGGGCAGATGTCAGGCATATGAACAGTGTTCTGCGGATGAAGGCCGGAGAACAGCTGACGGTCAGTGATCAATGCGGTAACCGCTACACCTGCCGTCTGGAGCGGTATGAGCAGAAGAATGCCGTCTTAACGATACTGCAAAAAGAGGATGATGCTGCGGAATTACCGGCCCGGATTTACCTGTTTCAAGGATTGGCAAAAGGTGAAAAAATGGAATGGATCATCCAGAAAGCGGTAGAATTAGGTGTACATGAGATCATACCGGTGGAAACCGGGCGGAGCATCGTGCGGCTGGATGCCCAAAAAGCGGAAAAGAAAGCAGAGCGTTGGCAGGCGATTGCCGAAGGGGCGGCAAAGCAGTCGGGCCGGGGAATCATCCCGGTGGTTCATGGCATCCTGACCTATCAAGCTGCCTTGGAGTATGCAGCGGGACTGGATGTTCTGCTGATTCCCTATGAGCGTGCGGATGATATGAATATAACCCGGCAGGCACTGGGCGGGATTTTCTCCGGACAGACGGCCGGGATATTTATCGGACCGGAAGGCGGTTTTGCTGAGCCGGAGATAGAGTTGGCTGTTGCCCGCGGGATTCGGCCGGTGACTTTGGGAAGGCGGATTCTGCGAACTGAAACAGCCGGCCTTGCGGTCTTATCAATATTAATGTATCATTTGGAAAGTTAAAGACATATTTTAATAGTGAGAATGATAAATTAGGAGAATTTTAATGGAAGTTTATTTGGACAATTCGGCAACTACCAGATCCTATGACAGTGTTCAGAAGATTGTCAGCAGGGTAATGTGTGAGGATTACGGTAACCCGTCTTCGATGCACCGAAAAGGTGTGGAGGCGGAGAAGTATATAAAGGATGCCAAGGAAATAATTGCGAAATCGCTGAAAGTGCAGGAAAAGGAGATATTTTTTACCTCCGGCGGCACCGAAAGTGATAATCTGGCTCTGATCGGCACCGCCCGGGCGAACCGGCGGGCCGGCCGTCATCTGATTACGACCTCAATTGAGCATCCGGCGATTTTAAATACGATGCGTTATCTGGAGGAAGAAGAAGGCTTCCGGGTAACCTATCTTCCGGTTGATCGGTACGGCAGACTAAAACTCGGCGCTTTAAGGGAAGCGCTTTGCCGGGAAACAATACTGGTCTCGATCATGTACGTCAATAATGAAATGGGAGCGGTACAGCCTGTTGAAGAAGCGGCGGAGATCGTAAAGTCTTACAATCCGGGCATCGTTTTCCACGTTGATGCTATACAGGGATTCGGAAAATATAATATCTATCCGAAGCGGACCGGGATCGATCTGCTATCTATCAGCGGTCATAAGATTCATGGACCGAAGGGTACCGGAGCTCTCTATATCAGCGGAGGGGTAAAGATTAGACCGATAGTGTTCGGTGGCCAGCAGCAGAAAAATATCCGCTCCGGGACAGAAAATGTTCCGGGTATCGCCGGTTTAGGCATGGCGGTAAAAGAAAGCTATACCAATCTGGACGAAAAAGTGGCAGGGATGCGGGAACTTAAAGATATTATGATCGCCGGGATCGGGGAACTGCCGAATGCAGTGATCCATGGATATACCGATGAGAAGAGTGCGCCGCATATCGTCAGCGTGGGCGTGGCCGGGATCCGCAGTGAAGTTCTGCTGCATGCGCTTGAAGACCAGGGCATCTATGTTTCGTCCGGTTCGGCATGCGCGTCCAACCATCCGGGAGTCAGCGGAGTGCTGAAGGGAATCGGAGCGGGGCGGGAATTCCTGGATGCGACCATCCGGTTCAGCATGTCGGAGTTTACCACCAGAGAAGAAATTGACTATACCTTGGAAACGTTATATAATTGTGTCCTGACGCTTAGAAAATACACACGTCATTAGGAGAGAAAGATATGAAATTTCATACATTTTTGATAAAGTACGGCGAAATCGGAATTAAAGGAAAAAACCGCTATATATTCGAAGACGCTCTGGTAAAGCAGATCAGGTTTGCGCTTAAAGAAGCCGGGGGGGAATTTGCGGTTTATAAATCACAGGCTCGGGTATATGTCGACTGTGAAGGTGATTATGATTATGAGGAAGTCGTAGAATGCCTAAAGAGAGTATTCGGTATCGTAGGAATCTGCCCGGTTATCCGGGTAGAGGATACCGGTTTTGAAAACTTGGCAGCGGCGGTTGTGGCCTATATGAATGAAGCCTATCCGGATAAACAGCTAACCTTTAAGGTAGAAGCCCGCCGGGCGAAAAAAAGTTATCCGAAGAATTCAATGGAGATAAACTGTGATCTGGGGGGAGCGATTTTAGAGGCTTTTCCGGATATTAGGGTAGATGTGCATAATCCAGATGTTCTGCTGCATGTCGAGGTGCGGGAACAAATTTATATTTATTCCAAGATTATTCCAGGACCGGGAGGTATGCCGGTGGGCACCAACGGCAAAGCGATGCTGCTCCTGTCGGGCGGGATCGACAGCCCGGTGGCGGGTTACATGATTGCCAAACGCGGCGTGGCAATAGAAGCGACTTATTTTCATGCACCGCCTTACACCAGTGAGCGGGCCAGGCAAAAGGTTATCGATTTGGCTAAACTGGTATCAAAATACGCCGGGCCGATAAAACTCAAGATCGTTAATTTTACCGATATTCAACTCTATATCTATGATCAGTGCCCGCACGATGAACTTACTATCATCATGCGCCGCTATATGATGAAAATAGCGGAACGTTTCGCCAGGGAAAGCGGCTGTTTGGGTCTGATTACCGGAGAGAGCATCGGTCAGGTCGCCAGTCAGACGATGCAGAGTCTGGCAGCCACTAATGATGTGTGCGATCTGCCGGTATACCGGCCGCTGATCGGTTTTGACAAACAGGAGATCGTGGAAGTGGCACAGCGAATTAATACTTTTGAAACTTCTATTCAGCCCTTTGAGGATTGCTGCACCATCTTTGTGGCCAAGCATCCGGTGACCAAGCCGAATATAGAACGGATCCGCAGATCGGAAACCCATCTGAGGGAAAAAATCGATGAATTATTTGAAGCAGCGGTCAGTTCGGTGGAAACAATCACTGTATATTAAAGATATAAAACCCCTAAACCGTAAAGATTTAGGGGTAATATCATCAGTTTTGGGAAAGTCCTTAAATTATGTAAGGACTTAAAGCATTGATAATATCCTCAGCATTTTCATCAGCGTGAATATTTAAATCGATCGGTTTCGAAAGATCTAAACTAAAAATTCCCATAATCGATTTGGCATCGATTACGTATCGTCCGGATACCAAATCGAAATCGCAGTCAAATCTGGTGATTTCATTTACGAATGCCTTAACTTTTTCAATAGAGTTTAATGAAATTTGTACAGTCTTCATTGGAAAAATCCTCCTTAACTTTATTATAAGTTTATCTTACGGGCTTAGTTTGGAAAAGTCAAGGTGTAATGTAAACACTTTTTGATTTCATGATTTCAGATGCAGGATTATCATAGATAAAAGAGAGTAGGTAAAATGAAAAAAGTAGCGTTACACAATCTGGGCTGCAAAGTAAATGCATATGAGACCGAGGCGATGCAGGAACTTTTGGAGAACAGCGGATATGAGATAGTGCCGTTTAAAGAAGGTGCCGATATCTATATTATCAATACATGCACGGTGACCAATGTCGCCGACCGTAAATCGCGGCAGATGCTGCACCGGGCTAAAAAAATGAATCAAGATGCCATTGTGGTGGCAGCCGGCTGTTATGTACAGGCCGAGAAAAACAAGGGCCAAAAAGGACAGCTCGACCCTTGTATCGATATCGTTATCGGAAACAATAAAAAACAGGATTTAATCCGCATCCTGGCAGAGCATGAGAGCAGCACTGAGGACGTGTTTGAAGCCTGTATTGATATTAACCGGGCCAGAGAATATGAAAATCTATCCTTAAGCCGCACCGGTGAGCATACCAGAGCATATATCAAGGTAC
>Ga0153996_1000183_pt1 | contig 32148 bp, 29 predicted proteins | sample TSNC080MetaG_FD_104728 | JGI IMG/M metagenome (GOLD analysis project Ga0153996, IMG submission 104728) | Attine ant fungus gardens microbial communities from North Carolina, USA - TSNC080 MetaG | ecosystem: Host-associated > Fungi > Mycelium > Unclassified | place: USA: North Carolina, Lumber...
AATTATACTTTTCATAGTGACCTCCTATTGTCGTTATGGTAACGATTCTAATGTATTGTTCTAATACTATTATGAATCTAAATCCACGTTTTGACAATCTAGGGGGTCACTTCATATTATCTCAAATGGAGTTACCTTACTGAATGTTTTACAACAAATGCAGGATTTAGATTATGAAATAGGCAAGGATTTAGGGATTTGTGGTTTTGATGACTGGGGTTGGGCATCTTTAATTTCACCAGGTATTACAACCATAACACAGCATTCCTATGAGACAGGAACAAAGTGTGCAGAATTACTGATTAAAAGAATAAAACAGGGTATTCCATCCAAAGCAAGATATGTGGAAATGCCTGCGGAATTAGTCGTTAGGGGTTCAACAATACCCAGATAAAAATCATAGGAGGGATAAATTGGAAAAAAAGGTTATAAAAGAAGCTTTAAAAGGAAAGCTAATTGCTGTTATACGGAATGAAAATAAAGATACCGCAAAGGCAGTGTGCAAAACACTGGTAGCTTCAGGAATTGATGTATTAGAGATTACCTTTTCGGTACAGGGAGCACAGCTCCTAATCAAGGAATTAAAAGCAGAATTGCCTCAGGCAATGATAGGAGCTGGAACCGTGCTTACAAGAGAACAAGCTCAGCTTGCAAAACAAAATGGTGCCGATTTCATTGTTTCACCTTGTATCGTGGAGGAGGTTGCTAAGTATTGCATAGAGGAAGATATCCTTTGTTCCCTTGGGGCAGCAACGCCTACAGAAGTTTTAAGAGCTTATCAACTTGGTTGTCAAATCGTTAAGCTATTTCCAGGAGATTGTCTGTCACCGAAGATGATAAAAGCAATTAAAGCACCAATGCCTTTTGTGGAAATGATGCCCTCAGGCGGAGTGGATGATACAAATGTCAAGGAATGGTTTCAGGCTGGTGCGTATGCTGCAGGCTTTGGCGGATATCTGACCAAAGGAATTGATGAGACGAATTTAGATCTGTTAAGGGAAAGATGTAAGAGGCTATTAAAGGCATACAGTTAGAGAGGTAATGAATGCAGAAGAAAGATATTGTAATCAACATGTTGGTATTTTTATCTGAATAGCTTTGTTTTATCCGCATAATTCTGAGAAGGCAACAAAGCTTATGGAAGACATATTTGCATTCAAACAAAAGGAAAAGGAGGCAGCAGATGAGTAAAGTTATATTGTTTGGGGAGCCAATGGCACTTTTAATAGCCGATAGCGTGGGACCTTTAGAAGAAATAGAGCATTTTACAAGAACGCTAGCTGGGGCAGAGATTAATGTCAGTATTGGGCTTACGAGATTGGGGCATGCGGTAACCTATGTTACTCGTCTTGGGGAGGATCCTTTCGGTTATTATATCCGTAATTTTCTACAAAGAGAGCAGATAGGAACAGAATTCATAACCTTTGATCCTATTTATAAGACTGGGATTCAATTAAAGAATAAGGTAATAGAGGGAGATCCTTATGCACCATATTACAGGAAAGGCTCTGCGGCTTCTCATATCAGCGGGAAGGAAATCGACCAGATTGACTTTATCAATACTAAGCATGTTCATGTGACTGGGATTCCACCAGCACTTTCTGATTCTTGCAGAGCAGCCACTTATCGATTGATGGAACGGGCAAGAGAGCATAAGGTATTTATTAGTTTTGATCCCAATCTAAGACCAGCTTTGTGGTCAAGTGAAGACGAGATGGTGGCAGTAATAAATGATCTTACATCAAAAGCAGACTTAGTGTTACCAGGTATTAATGAAGGGGTTATTCTTACTGGGCATGGGGATCCTAAGGAAATAGCAGACTTTTATCAGAAGCTAGGAGTAAAACAAGTGGTTATTAAATCTGGAGGACAAGGAGCGTTTGTTCGTGATGGAGAAATAAGTTATATGGTATCGGGGTATAAAATTAAGCAGATAGTCGATACAGTTGGTGCTGGTGATGGATTTGCTGTTGGAGTAATAAGTGGCAAATTAGAAGGACTTTCTTTAAAAGAATCAGTTAAAAGAGGCAATGCAATCGGTGCCATCCAAATTACTCATGTAAGTGATAATGAAGGACTTCCTACTAGGGAAGAACTAAAAAAATTTATGCAAGAGCAATAATGGAGTTTGGTATGAAATTACAATTAGCAATTGACAGAGTTACACTAGAAGATGCTATCAATATTTTAGAAGATACTCAGGAATTTATAGATATTGCAGAAATAGGCACCTCTCTTATTAAAGACTATGGAATGGAATCGGTTCGAATAATAAGAAATAAGTTTCCTAAACTTAAATTATTAGCGGATATGAAAACTATCGATGAAGCAGAATATGAATTTAAAGCAGTTTATGAAGCAGGTGCAGATATTTCGACAGTTATGGGTGCGGCGGCATTTTCAACTATTGAATTATGCAGCCAAACGGCTGCAAAATATAACAAAGAGTATATGATTGATTTGCTTGAAGTAGAGGATGTAAAAATTGATCTGTTAAAAAAGTTTAACGATGGAATCTTTTGTATTCATCTTGCTACTGATGGTGGTAAGGTTAGTTTATCTGAACTGGTAAAGAGCAAAGTTGTAAAACTGGAAGGAATATCTAGAGTTGCAGCAGCAGGAGGAGTAAATCTCGATTCGATACCAATGCTGAAGAATCAGAGGATTCAAATAGCGGTTGTGGGTAGTGCAATAACTAAATCAACGAATAGAAGAGAAGTAGTAAGAGCTTTTTATCAAGCATGTAAGAAGTAGCGATTGGAGATATAGAATGGAAATTTTAGATACTATTATGCAAGAAATTCATGGTGTATTAGGAAATGTGAAATCAGAAGAATTAAGATCTGCAGCAGCCATCTTTTCTAAAGATAGAAGAGTATTTGTCGATGGAGAGGGTCGCTCTGGGCTTATGGCAAAGGGATTTGCAATGCGACTTATGCGTTTGGGTTATATTGTATATGTGATTGGCGAAACAATTACACCAGCAATTAAAGAAGGAGATTTACTTGTTTGTGTATCAGGATTAGGTTGTTCTTCAAGCGTGGTTGGGAATGCTCGAAAGGTCCATAATAAGAATATAGAAATCTTAGCATTTACAAGCAAAGAAGCCTCGCCACTAGGTGAAATTGCATCCATAGTAGTGCTAGTACCAGGGACAATACGCTCTGAACAAGGGGAAAGCAGAACATCAATTCAGCTCTTAAGCTCGCTCTTTGATCAAAGTATCCATATTGTGCTTGATGGACTGTGTTTAATGATTAGTAGGCAAGAGAATGTTTCGAATGAAACAGCGACAAAGACTCATTGGTAAATCCTATAAAAGATAATTAAGAATTTCATTGGGGGGTAATGAAAAGTATTGTAGCTATGTGTATAGATTTATATAACTTTATAGTAAAACAAAGTAACTAAAGGATGGTATTGCCATCCTTTAGTTTTGAATAATAGTTGAAATTATCAAGAGTTTACTATATTATATTAATATGAATTTCTTTTATAAAGAAATATATATTTCAATTTGTTAGGAGCGATACGATGGCTAAAATAAAAAAAGGATTACTTACTTTTGTTTTATTGTTTTGTTTATTAACTCCAAATATTACCTATTACGTTCATGCAATCCCAGACGTTATTACAACAAATATGACGAATAATATTAACATTATAAACACTACAAATTCTACTACCAATAGTACATCTTGGGCAAGTTCATTAGATGATATCACGATTAATGGAACATCCATTGAAGGGTTTGATAGTGATACATTAGAGTATGTTGTCACACTTCCTTCAAACACTACATTGGTAGAAATAGATGCTAGTAAAACAAGTTCTAGATCAAGCATTGAAGGTACTGGTAGTTTTCAAGTATCATCAGGGAATCAATATACTTATGAAATTGTTGTTACAGCTGAAGATGAAACGATTCAGACGTATACAATAACTATTATTATTGATACAAAACCAACTGTTTTTATTACATATAATGGAGTATCTTTAGGATTTGAGGTAGATTTGGATAATATTAAAGTACCAAAGAATTTTGTGGAAACAACAATTACTTACGATAATCAAGAATTTAAAGCTTGGAAGCATAAAAATGAAGAAAAGAACTTGGTACTAATTTATTTATCAAATAATGATATCAAAAGTTTCTATATTTACGAAAATGGAGCGGTAGTTTCAATTTATCATCAATTTATTATTAATGATGAAATTTATGAATATTATGGTATTCCTGCAGAATTATTACAACAAACAGGCTTTACTTATAAAGAGGATTTAGTTGTAAGGGAATATACCTTATCTGGATGGAATTTTAAAGAAAGCAAATACTCAAATTATTACTTATTATATTTAGCTAATGAACACGATGTATTTGATTATTATGTATTTGGGATTAAAACTGATAAAATAATGACATTATCTGCTTTTAATTTAGTTCAAGAGCAACAAAATTCACGCCATGGAATCACCTTTTATGCAGCAGTTGGTGGAATCACTCTTGTTTTTGTATCATTCCTTGGGTATTTATTTTATATGCACAAAAAGAAAAACAGAAAGATTAAAATGATTTTAAGAAATATAGATAAAGAAATTTTTGATGATTTACCAATTACGCATACTAGAAGAAAAGGATAAGCATGTTTTGCTTATCCTTCTATTATTGTAATCACATCTAACAAACTAGTAACTATTTTATAAGTTTTCTCTGCATAAATCGTTTCTGGTTGTTTTAAATCGGGAACACAAATACATTTTATAGCAGCATTATATGCTGCCAAGATTCCCATTTCTGAATCTTCTAGTACATAAGCCTCATCAGGAGAGATAGCTAGTTTTTTACAGGCTTTTAAAAATACTTCTGGATTTGGTTTTCCTTCTTTAACTTCATCTCCACATATTGAGTCATTAAAATAGTGAAGAATATTTGCACCATCAGTTCCTAACATACGATTTACTCTTTCACGATTACTAGAAGTTGCAATCATTGTTTTATATTTATTTTGATGTAAATATTTTAACAAATCAATTAATCCTTTTTTCAAAGGCACTCCAAATGTATCAAATTGATTTTGCATATAAAGATGAACTTCATTAATAATCTCGTCAATTGGGAAATCATTACCATAAGCATCATAGAACGTTTGATAAATTGACGTTATTGGTCTACCTAATAGCGTAGTGTAAAAGGATAAATCAATGACATATCCCCGTTCTCCCATAATTTTTTGGTATCCTTCATAAGTCACTCGTTCACTGTCAATCATTAATCCATCCATATCAAAAATAATTGCTTTTATCACTATCATCATTCCTTTCTTATTTATATTTCTAACTGCTTTTACTTTTATATATCATAACTTCTATTTTTTATAAGTAGTCATGCGTTGTTCAAGAGTTCCAGTATGTATTTCAAACAAGTGATTGTCAAAATCATAAAAATATAAGGATTGAGCTTCTCCATCAATTCTTGAACGTCCTTCTTTAATCTCTAGTCCTAATTTTCGAATGCGGGTTTCATAATTATCAAGTTCTTGAATGGTTGCTTTAAAGGCAATATGGTTGTATGTTTTGCTTGGTAAGCTATCTCCTTCCATTATGGCAATCCATAGACAATCAATTAAGAAGAATTTTTCTTTTGATAGTGAATGTGTTTTGTTTCCACTACTATAGATTTCTTTTGCATCAAAGACAGTTTCGAAAAATTGCTTTGCTTTTTCTAAATCATGTACAATGAAAGTAATGTGACTGATCGGATTCATTAAAATACCCCTTCCTTTAAAGTATGGTACTTAAAATAATGCTATCTAAATAATTATAGCATTTAATTATTGTTTTAGTCTATAAATCTAGCATATATAATAGTATTAAATTTGATAATTTTGTTATTTTAAGTAAAATTTACATATTATATTGACTTATATTTAGAAAAATAAGATAATTAGTAGAGAGACACTATTTTTTGTCGTGTTTTCATTATAAGTTATCATTATATGTTATCGTTTTAAGTATTTTGAACTTAAAACCTGGGGAGGGATTAAGAACAATGAAAACTAAATTATTAAAATCGCTGATTGTCGTATCTTTTGTTGTTGGAGCAATATTTATAGCAAAACCTACATACGCATTATCTAGTACAGCAACAGTTACTGCTGATGATGTGCGTGTTAGAAGTGGAGCAGGTACCTCCTATTCTATTTTAGACCATCTAAGCACAGGAGCAGTTGTTAATTTGTTGGGAACAGCAAATGATAGTGATGGAGATATGTGGTATAAGGTTAGCTATTATAGTGGATCAACACTAGTTACAGGTTATATGTATTCTGTTTATATTCAACAGAATGTGGATTATACGCAAGATGCTGATTTTGAAGCTTATTTAGAGGCACAAGGTTTTCCAGAATCCTATAAAGTAGAATTACGGAAATTACATGCTTTATATCCAAATTGGGTATTTCAAGCAATTCACACTGGATTAGATTGGGCTACTTCTGTGGAATCAGAATATGGATATAATGTTAGTTTAACGCAAAGTACTGCTTATGGAGATCGTTCAACAGATTCATGGTCGTATGATGCTAGTACAGGAACTTACAAAGTATTTGATGGTTCTTCTTGGTATGCAGCTAGTAGAAGTTTAATTGAATATTATTTAGATCCAAGAAATTTTTTAAATGTTAATCGAATATTTATGTTTGAAAAATTAACATATTCTAGTACATATCATACAGCTGAAGCTGTTAGTTCTATCTTATCCGATTCTGTATTTAGTAGTTATGCCAATGATTTTGTAAGTGCAGGTGCTTCCACAAATGTTAGTCCGATTCATCTTGCTTCAAGAGTTATCCAAGAACAAGGTAGAAGTGGGTCTTATACTTCATCAGGTAGATCGTTTACTTATAATGGAGTTACATATAGTGGATATTACAATTTATTTAATATCAATGCAACGAGTGGTTCAGACAATTGGATTAATGCGTTAGTTTATGCGATGGGTGGAATTAATCAAAGTTCAACATCATATAGTCGTCCATGGAATAGTATTTATAAATCAATTGTTGGTGGAGCAATGTTTTTAAGTGAGTCTTATATTGCAAAAGGGCAAGATACGATTTATTTTCAACGTTTTAATGTCGCTCCATATACACAAACGACAAAATATAGACATCAATATATGACAAATGTGGCAGCTGCTTCAAGTGAAGCTTCGACTGTTTATTCAGCCTATAATTCATTAGGATTATTAGGTAATAGTTATGTATTTGCGATTCCAGTATTCTTAAATATGCCTGGAGATGAAACTCCAACAGATAGTGGAAATACTGATAATGGAAATAACAATAATGTAGATAATGGAAACGATGGTGGAAATACAAATACTACTACTATTGATTATGCAAATGAATTAGGATGGAAAAATAGTGATGGATATGTTAGTGGAATTGCCTTAAATACATCTGTAGATACAATAACTTTAAATATTAAAAGTAAAGATAGCAATGCTAATGTAAATATAACAACAAGTAGTGGTGCTAGTAAATCCTCTTCTAGTGTAATTGGAACTGGAGATAAAATAACAATTGTTTCTAATGGCAAAACAACAACTTATACAGTCGTTGTTTATGGAGATACTTCTGGGGATGGTAAAGTAAATACATCTGATTTATTAGCAGTACAAAAACACATTTTGGGCTCTAAATCATTAAGTGGAGCTTTCCTATATGCAGCTAGTATCAAATCAAGATCAACTTCAGTAACGACTAGTGATCTTCTTTCAATACAAAAACATATTTTAGGAATTTTAACAATTATACAATAGGAGATTATAAATGAAATTTATTAAAAAGTTAGTTTTATTAATTCTTATACAAGTAATGGTACTAAGTACAATTATACCAGTTAGTGCTGCTAGTGGCAGAGCATATTTATCAGTTTCAAGTTCCTCAGTACAAGTTGGTAGTAAAGTGTCAGTGACACTAACTGTTTCAATGGATCCTTTTTTATTCGGAGTAGCAATTTATAATGTAACTGCTTCTGCAAATCTTCGTTTGGTTGATGGTTCTTCTAGTTCTGCATTATATGGAGAAGGAAGTTCAAAATCTAAGTCTATTACATTGACATATGAAGCTATTTCAGAAGGTACTGCAAATATAACAGCGACAGTATCAGATATACCTCCAGTTACATGGGATGATGAAGAAATTTCAATTGCAGATCAAGGGGTAACAATTAATGTTACTTCTGCTACTAATGGTAATAATTCAAATGGTAACACAAACAACAATACAAATAATGAGCCAGAAACAAATAAATCATCAAACAATTATTTAAGTAGTCTTGCTGTTGATGGCGTAAATCTTACTCCAGAATTTAATAAAGATACAACTAGTTACAATGTTTCTTTACCAGATGGGACAACCTCTATGAAAATTTCTGCAACAGCAGAAGATGGTAGTGCTTCAATTTCTGGGATAGGAGAATTAGAAGTGCACTCTGGCAACAATACATTAAATGTAGATGTTACAGCAGAAGATGGTTCAGTTAAAACATACTCAATTTTTGCAACAGTGAAACAAGCACCATTATTTTCATTTGAATCTGGTGGTCTTGCGTATGGTGTAGTTAATGATAGAAGTCAAGTAGTTATACCAGAAAATTTCACAGAATCAACGATTAAAATTGATGGTAATGAAACTCCTTGTTATATCAATGAAACGATGGGAGTTACTTTGCTTTATTTATCATCAGAAGAAGATATCAATAGTTTATATATCTATAATGAAACGGATAAATCAGTTTATAAATATATGGTAATATCGCATGCTAATCAAATATTTGTATCATTACCATTAAGCAAAGATCTATTAGAAAGAAAAGGTTTTGTAGCCACAGAACTTGAATTGCAAGGAAACATTATTCAAGTATTACAATATGAAGAAGATAATGCTCTAGCAAATGACATCTATATATTATATCTTATTTCAACTAGTGGACAAAAACTACTATATAGCTATGATAAAGCAGAAAATACTCTACAACGATACTATAATAGCGGTGATATAAACCTAACTGAATTAACTGAATTGCAAACACAACAAAATAAAGATTTGAAATCTAAAATGATGATCACAAATATCTTTATTGGGACAACTGTTGTTGCTTGTCTTCTATTACTTTTTATGTTTTTAAAATATAGAAAAATAAAAACTTCTTCAAAACACTCAGAGTATCAAGATGATTATGAAGAAGAAGTTAGCTATAGAGTGATGGAAAATGTAGAAACAGATATAGAAATTAAAGACGAACAGTAATTGTTCGTTTTTATATTCAATTTTATTAATGATTTCTCACCTTCTTGCATATAATCAATTAGGAAGTGTGGGGATCATATGAATATAACTCGTGGTGAAATATATTATGCTGATCTATCACCAGTGATAGGAAGTGAACAGGGTGGTTATCGACCTGTATTAATTTTACAAAATAATAAAGGAAACAAATTCTCTACAACAGTCATCATTGCGCCAATATCTTCGAGAATAACCAAAAATAATCTTCCTACACATGTATTGATAGAAAACGATAATTTAGAAAAAAAATCTGTAGTTTTATTAGAACAGATAAGAACAATTGATAAAAAAAGAATATATGAGAAGGTTGGGAAGATAAATGAAGATACCATGTACTTAATTAATCAAGCAATTAAAACAAGTTTGGATATAAAATAACATGTATTGTTTAATAGAAAAAAGTATGATAAAATCTAAATAATACATTAGAAATGGAGATGAGATAGTGTGTTAGAAAGAGTATTTGTAGGATTAACGAGTAAAGAAAAGAAAATAGGCTATTTTTTAATTTTACCTACATATTTTTTACTAGGCTCTTATATTATCTCATTTCTTTTTTTACAGTTATTAAAAATTAATGGTTTATCTCTTACTAATAATCAAATAAACGCATATTATAATTTTTTTTATGATGGAATTTTAGTTTTATTTTGCCTTTTTTTATTACGTCAATTTATTAAAAGATCAATTAGTGGTTTTAAAAATTATGCCATTAAAGATTTAGTATGGGCAACCACTTCTGGTTTCGTTTTATTATATGGTAGCCAAATAGCTTCAAATATTGTCACTATGTTGTTGGTTCCAGAATCCTCTAGTGCGAATCAAAATGCTATTGTAGAACTATTAGGTAGTGAATTCAAAATAATTGCGATTACAACAGTTTTTTTAGCCCCTATTTTAGAGGAAATTATTTTTAGAGGTATAATATTTGCAGGTATTTATGATAAAAGTAGAATAGGAGCCTATTTAGTTAGTTCTTTATTATTTGGTTCTTTACATATCCTTAATGGTGTATTGGCTGGAGATTTAACACAATTAGTTTATTTATTGCCTTATAGTGTATTAGGATTTGTTTTTGCTTATTCGTATGAGAAAAAAGGAACAATCATAGTTCCTATGTATTTGCATATGTTAAACAACTTAGCCTCCGTTTTAATGATATTACTTATATCATGATATTGCTTTTATATCTGGAACAATATTTCAAAATATAGAATTATGAGTGGTGCATTGAATTAATAACATATGCAATATTTAGTATGTTAGTAAATTGTATATGAGCTATAAGCAAGAGTTCGAAATTGATAGTAGAAAAATATTAGATAATATCTCAAACTTTTATTGTTGACTTAAATTAATATAATTACCACAATATATTTTATCATAGTACAGTAAGTATTAACATGTATGCCTTTTAGCTTATAAAAATGAATTCTTGCAAACCATAGATTTGTAAGTTTTATTTTTTAGTAAGAGCTTAGAAAAATGAAAGGAGGCTCAGTTATGAAGTTAATGAAAAGGATGAAATGGATAACAGCAATAATAACAGAAATGAAGTATCATATAATTTTGCTTGCTCTACTTATCATTATTTCAAGCTATCTATCAATAGTACCAATACAGTTTATTCAAAGAATTATTGATTTGGCTTTAAATTCTGCTAATATTCAATCAATTGTAATTACTGCTTTAATTTATATTGTCTTACAAATTAGTGCTGCATCTCTAAAAGGGTATGTTACATATTTGATAGAAAAAATTCAAGCAAAAATAGGAAGGCAATTAAAGGATATTGCTTTTGAAAAATTATTGAACATAGATGCATCTGTATATGCAAATACTAGAACGACTGATTTTACTAATAGAATTAGGGATGATACAGATTATATATCGGATAATGTTATAAGGATTACTGCTACTATCTTTCAGAGCATTATAACATTTATTATTGGTTTATATTTCATGATAACTATTAATTTACTTTTGGTTTTAATCATACTTCCTTTTGGATTAATTACTTCTATTATTTCAAGTATGACTTCTCAAAGAATTGAACAATTGGCTAATAATAATAAAAATGCTTTCTTGTCACTAATTAAAATATATAATGAAGGTATACAAGGAATATTACCAATAAAAATTAATAATGCAAATGATGAATATAAAACCAAATCTACTCTATCAAGTCAGCAACTTGAAATAATCAAGATTAAACAAGGTAAATTGAATGGAATTAGACTTTTTTAATGAGTTCTTTATTTATGACGACGATTGGTGTTATTATGTTTGTATTATCTCTTTTAACTAGAGAAAAGCAAATTTCAGTTGGAGCCCTTACTGCAATCATGATGTATAATCATATGCTAGTAGACCCTTTAATTGCTATATTTGAAGAAAAAAAGAATATCACACAATTAAATATTTCTATTGAAAGAGTTGATAAAATCTTTAATTATCAAGAACAAAAACTTATCTTTCAAAATATAAATATAGAAAAAATAGTCATAAAGAATCTATCTTTTAACTATGAAAATGAAAAAATACTTACTGATATAAATCTTGAAATATATAATAAGCAAAAGCTTGCAATTATTGGAGAAACAGGTTGTGGAAAATCTACACTAGCAAATATAATATGTGGGTTATACTTACCAGAAAATGGATATATTCAATATATTACGAAGGATCAAGAAGCAGTAAATGGTTATCCTGAATTTGGATATATGATTCAAGATGGTTATATATTTGATGAATCACTATTCGAGAATATAAAATTAGCAAATAAAAATTTAGAGATTGAACTATTTAATAGGATTATAAATATATGTTGTTTAGATATTGTTTATAAAAGATATCAAGACAAAAAATTAGGTGAAAATGGATCGTTTTTATCATCTGGGGAAAAAAAGAGAGTACAAATAGCACGAACGATAGCAGATTTATCAAAGAATATTTATATATTTGATGAATTGTCAAGTAATCTAGATGATAATATAGGATCATTGATTTTCAATAATGTATTAAATTTATTAAATGATAAAATATGTATTTTTATAGAACATGATATTATACAAGCAAATAAATGCGATAGAGTTATCGTAATGGATAAAGGGAGAATTATTAATGAAATTAACAAATAGTAAAATACTATTTACAAATAAAAAATATATACTAGGATAGTTATTACTTGGCACTTTACTATCAAAGATGCCACTTTCTCTTCTTTTAAGCAAATCACAATATAGATTTATTCATCTAATTATAAAGACAAGAAACGTTTTTGCTTCTTGTCTTTTGTGCAGGCTTCCTAGCATAAATGCTTATTTTTATACTTATAATTTTCTATATTACCATATAATTTACGGATTTTTATATGAATGCTTTATTAATAATTTTAAATCAAATAGGTTAACTTACTTCGGTTATAACAATATTTACTTGAATTGGACCATTACCAAATTTTACAGTACTAGCACTGGAATTTATCAATGTGATATTAATCGGACTATTTTCGACAGTTACTAAAGTTGATCCAGATATTTGACCACTTACGATTGGTGTTGCTCCCTGTGAATATACGGTATTATTGATTGCAACAGCAAATTCTATATTTGTAGTTAAATCTGTACCATTTGTTGCAACCCACCATGAAATGTTATAATTACCGTTTTCTGTTATTGTAAACTCTCCTGTTGTGATATCATAAGATATATTAGAGGTTTGTACATTTAAAACAGTATCAAATACAACGATTTCATTTGGTCCAATTAATGCACTTGCTGAACCAGTTAATTGAGCTTGTATTCCATTTAATTGTACTGATGGTCCTTCTGGTCCCTCTGGTCCTTCTGGTCCAGTTTCACCAGTAGCTCCAGTTTCACCAGTAGCCCCTGTTGCACCTGTAGCTCCCGTAGATCCCTTAGATCCCGAAGCTCCAGAAGCTCCCGTAGATCCTGTTGCACCTTTTAAACTCGCTAGCCATTCTTCTTCCGTTCCTTGGAATCCATGGACAACTGCGATTTCGTAAGCTGATTTTCCGTCTGCTCCTGTTGCTCCGGGTTCTCCTTGAGGTCCTGCAGGACCTTTGATGCCAATTATTGACAAAAATAATAAGATCAGTATAAGTATTGTTGTAATAATTGATCTAATTAGCCAAAACTTACAGTGACAACATTTACAATGTTTACCTTTTTTCTTTTTATCATACTTAGCCGCTTCTTTTTGATTGTCTTTATCTTTTTGCACTTTTTATCATCTCCTTTCAACGTATAGTATGTGGGAGATATTAACCTGTGGATAACATTTGTCATGATTCTTTTACATTAAAATGCAAAATGGGTAATAGTTTATAACGTGAATAAATCAAGCAATTTTCATAATTATCGATAAATGATATTCGCTTAATTATTAGATAGTGAACTGTTGAACAATCGTAAAAATATACTTTCGAAAAGTAGAATAATAAAGACCTCACTAGCCAGAAAGGATGAATGAGGTTTAATATTACGTAATCGTATATAAAGAAGTTTTAATTTTTTTTATTCAATAAAATCCCACCAATTCCAAAAGAACCAGGACCACCATGAGTTGCTATGACACAACCCGTATTTACCCATCTTATTTTTTCATATCCGTAGCTTTTTGCTATATCGATAGCCATCTCTTTTATTTGATTGTTTAGATGATGACCATTAATCATGAAAAAAGACTCTTTTTCAAATTGGTATTTATCCAGATAATTTTTAACTAGTTTTTTTGTTGCTAAGTTCATGCTTCCACGAACTTTTTCAGTACAAATCAATTTACCATCTACTATTTCAATAACAGGTCGCAATTTTAAAAGCGTGGCTCCTAAGTAAGAAGCATTAGATACTCTGCCACCAGCTCTTAGAAAATCTAAATTATGTGGTATGAAAGCCATATGTGATCTATCAATAATTTGATTAGATTTTTCTATTACCTCTTCAATTGCTTTTGTAGGATTATCTTTAATATAGTCTGCTATTTTTAAAACAATAGTTCCTAGCATCGCTGACACTGCTTTTGTATCTATATGATATACATAATCGAGTCCCTCACTAGCAATATGGGCATTTTGCCAAGTAGATGTGGTAATCACAGAATAACAAAGATGCAATATCTTTGCATCTGGATAATGTTGGCGAATATCCATGAATGCATCTAGATACTCATTTGGATTAGTAGCACTTGTCGTGGGCAACTTATTGTTTTTATGATAGTATTCAAATATTAGATTCGGATCAAATTCACCATCATTTAAGTTTTCACCATCCATAGTAACATGCATAGGTACAATTTTTATATTATAAGGGTTGATTTCTTCTTTTGATAAATCTGAACCAGTTTCTGTAACAATAAATATTTTATTCATTTCTTTTTCTCCTCCTCATCCTAATAAAATCTATATGCTTATCATAATATACATTTTTGTTGTTGTAAATATGTTTAAAATTTTTAGTTATCCCTACATCAAATTATTATTCAGTGATAATGTTTAGTAACACTTATTCTTATAAGTAACATTATGCATAAAAGCAGAAAAATAACTTTACATTTATAATGGGTATTTCACTTTCTTCTATTTTTCATACATTAATTAATTGACCAATGCTATTTGATGTCGTAAGATAGTAACATATTATTTATAATTATGAATGGAGGATGTTTTGATGATTGAACAATTAAAAGGCGGACATATTTATAAAAATAACACTTTTATTAAATCAAATGACACAAAAAATAGAAATAAAACAATAACGTACAATATTTTAAAAGCTCATAATCATGGTGCCAATATGGATAATCTAAAAATAAAATTTGATGCACTTGCTTCTCATGATATTACGTATGTTGGGATTATTCAGACAGCAAGAGCTAGTGGAATGGAAAAGTTTCCTTTACCTTATGTATTAACGAATTGTCATAACAGTTTATGTGCTGTTGGCGGAACAATTAATGAAGATGATCATGTTTTTGGATTGTCTGCAGCAAAAAAATATGGTGGTATTTATGTACCAGCACATCAAGCTGTTATTCATCAATATATGCGTGAACAGATGGTAACTAGTGGAGGAATGATTTTAGGTTCAGATAGCCATACAAGATATGGTGCTTATGGAACAATGGGCATTGGAGAAGGTGGACCAGAATTAGTAAAACAGTTATGTGGACGAACTTATGATATTATATACCCTGAAGTAATTGCTGTTTATCTTGATGGAAAACCTAAAAAAGGTGTTGGACCACAAGATATTGCTTTAACAATTATTAAAAATGTATTTGCTAATGGATTTGTTAAGAACAAAGTAATGGAGTTTATAGGACCAGGCATCAAAAATTTAACAATCGATTTTCGAAGTGGGATTGATGTTATGACAACAGAAACTACTTGTTTAAGCTCTATATGGGAAACAGATGAAAAAACAAAAGAATGGTATGAAATTCATCAAAGAGTTGATCAATTTCAGCCATTAATGGTTGAAAAGGAAGCTTATTATGATGGTGTTTTAATGATCGATTTATCTACGATTGAACCTATGATTGCTTTGCCATTTCATCCAAGCAATGCTTATACAATAGAAGAGTTTTTGGATAATGCTGAGGAACTACTAGAAGATGTTGAAAAAGAAGCAACGAAAATATTTGGTAATGCTACTAGATTACCATCGTTACAGTCAAAGCTTAGAGATGGAGACTTCTATGTTGATCAAAGTGTGATTGCTGGATGCTCTGGTGGAACATATGAAAATGTAGTGATAGCAAATGCTATACTTAATCAACAAGCAATAAGTAATGATGCATTTACTCTTTCTGTTTATCCAGCTAGTCAACCACAAATGGCAGCGTTAATGCAACAAGGCTCTATTATGAATTTAATACAAAGTGGTGCTAGCATCCGTAGTGCAATCTGTGGACCATGTTTTGGTGCAGGAGATGTACCAAGTAATGGTGGATTCTCTATTCGCCATACAACAAGAAATTTTCCAAATAGAGAGGGATCAAAACCTAACAACCAACAAATGGCTTATGTTGCCTTAATGGATGCTAGATCAATTGCGGCGACTGCTAAAAATGGTGGTAAGCTTACCCCAGCAACTAAAATAGAGTATCAGGAACCAAATTTAAAATATCACTATGATCCAAAAATTTATCAGAATCGTGTTTACAATGGATGGGGAAAAGCTAGTCTATCCCAAGAATTAATTTTTGGACCAAATATCACAGATTGGCCAAAGATGATAGCTTTACCAGAAAACCTACTATTGGAGGTTGCTAGTGCCATCTATGATGCAGTTACAACAACAGATGAATTAATTCCTTCAGGTGAAACCTCTTCTTATCGTTCAAACCCATTAGGGTTGGCTGAATTTACTTTATCAAGAACAGATCCTAATTATGTTCCAAATGCGAAAGCGAATCATTTATTAGAAATAAACAGACGTAATAATATACTATCTGAGGAAGTTAAAGAATACTTTCGTTGCTTAAAAAATCCTGATTTTATCAATACAGGGATTGGATCACTTATCTTTGCTTTAAAACCTGGCGATGGTTCTGCAAGAGAACAAGCCGCTTCTTGTCAAAGAGTATTAGGAGGATGTGCTAATATTGTAGAAGAATACGCAACTAAGAGATATCGTTCCAATGTGGTTAATTGGGGGATGTTACCTTTTGTACTAACTGATGCAAAAAAGTATGGGATTCAAAGTGGTGATAAAGTCTATTTGCCAAATATTCGTACTGCTCTTATAAATTTTCATCAAGATATTAAAGCTGTTTTAATTAGAGAAAATGGGGAACAAAAAGAGCTAATTCTTTCTCTTCCAAACATGAGTGAGGACGAGCGTGATATTATTCTTGAAGGGTGTTTAATTAATTATTATGCGGCTCGAAATAAATAGAGAAAAAAGAAATACATTGCTTATCATAAATGTATTTCTTTTTATTCTTATTGTTTGTTTACCTATAACTTCTATCAAAAATACAATTTTATATAGCAATTTATTTTTTATCTTTTAATCTTAAAACTAATTTTTCCATTCCTTCTTTTACGAAAAATTCATTGTTTTTTCTTCTAAGGGAGCGAATTTTGCCATCTTTGTTTCTGATAACTTTATCTTCAAATCGATCAGTACTGAGATAATATCCCTCAGGCAATATATATTCTTGTCCACCATCATCATAACCCTCTAGATGTCCATTTTCTTGCCATGATTTAAAACTATAGCGTTCTTGTAAGACTATACCAGCAGACTCGTTTTTATGTTTATAGTATCTATTTATTGTTGTTAATTTGTATATTCTGACTGTATTCATTTTACCTACCTTCTATTTACATAAGTAATTATACCAATTATTTTGATGTTACTCAACAATTAAAACTAAAGAAATTATTAAATACTATAGTAAAGCTATCTATGTTGTATTATATAATTATTTTATTTTTTCGATTGATTATGATTATTTGTTATGCTATAATACAATAGGTTAGAAAACAGAACCAATCGATCTCTCCTTAGCTCAGTTGGCAGAGCATCTGACTCTTAATCAGAGGGTCCACGGTTCGAGCCCGTGAGGGGAGACCATTTTTATTTTATTACAAATAATCAGACTGTTAAATAGATAAGCTTTTTTAGGAAAAAAGAGGCTTATCCATTTTTTATTTCTGTGATATATGCCTATTTTTCTAATATAAGTGTCACGACTTGCACCATTGATTATTTATATCTATTTGAGTAATCATGTTATTTTTTAGCATTTGCATATTAATAAACAATCACATCTTCATAAAAGAATTCAAGTTACTTGCGAAACATGGAATTAATAGTACTTTGTGGCACACCAGATAATTTAGCTAATTTATATTATATCTTTTTCACTTATTAATTGCTTTAGTTTATTTAGCACCTCCATAGTTATCTTTTCATAGACTCTTTTTATAATTTTATAACAATTTTCCCTTGTATACATGACGTAAGTACGTATAATATATCGTATAAGCTTTTATATTAAAGGAGGAAAATATAATGAGAATTACTTTAAAAAATGATTTTGGGAACATTAAGCAATGTAAGGTAGGTTTTAGTTGGACTACTTTTTTCTTTGGTTTCTTTGTTCCGGTTTTTCGTGGAGATTTCAAATGGGCATTAATTATCTTAGCCCTTGACATTTTAGCATGGTTAGTTGCTTTAGGTATCGGATCTTTAGTTGTTAATATATGTTTCTGTTTTTTCTATAACAAGATATATATTAATGATTTGTTACAAAAAGGTTATAAAGCTGTGACCGAAGCTGACCTAGAAATTTTAAGAGTTAAAATGTAAGATGATAGAAGTTGGTTCAATTGTAGAAAATATTACAAAATTAGTCTATTATATAAACGAAGAACGATAATTTGAACGCATAAAAAGTTAATCACGAAATTTAGTGAAAGACTAAAATCCGTTTTATGAGTGGTGGGGTGTCTATTCTATCGTTTGAGACCTGTTTATTTAAGTAGAAAGGGTGTTAAACTAACATGGTCTGGATGAATATAAGACAGCCCTAATTGAAAGAGGAAGTCTTTACAAAAAATGAATTCGAAGAGTTAGGGCGAATAGGTCTCCAAGAATAGTCATTTTGATCTGAAGGTGGCATTGATGTGATTGATCATCAGTGTCACTTTTTTCTGTATTGGTAATACCAGTAAGAATGATTCTTCTTTCTTCTAAAGTAAAGTGTTTGTCTTTGTTAGTAGACGATATAGTAGTCAACTCCTTCGTAGTGAAAGAAAAGGAATCGAACTTAATTATTGACAGTAAATTTTACTAGAACTTACTATACAACTAACTTCAACTTCACTCCCTTTATAGTGGAATTTAACTTTTCACTTTTTTGTATAAGTTTAATATATGTATCTATTGACATCATGCTTTTTTATCTATATAATAAATCGTAGCTAATCTAAAAAAAGTAAGTCAGTGATTATTTTTTTAATGTTTCCTTGCTCAGTTGGCAGAGCATCTGACTCTTAATCAGAGGGTCCACGATTCGAGCCCGTGAGGGGAGACCATTTTTATTGATTTATTTGTTGTCATAGCAAGCTGGAGACATACTCAAGAGGCTGAAGAGGCGCCCCTGCTAAGGGTGTAGGTCGGGAAACTGGCGCGAGGGTTCAAATCCCTCTGTCTCCGCCATAAAGCGAAAATGTTGCGATATAAATCGCAACTTTTTTTATTCTGCTTATCTCTGCACACGTTTTTTTATTGACACTAAGTAATCAATATCGTAATAATATGACAAGATTTTAAGAAAAAAATACTATTAGTCTTAAATAATATTTTAATAAATGGTATAATGGGGGAAATAGAGGTGGTGTATTTATGTACTATAAGCAAAACATTAATGATATCAAATTGGCGATTATATCATTTGATGATGTTATGTTTGATTTCAATCGATTACGATATAATTATATAAAAAGATTATCTAAAATAAATAATGTATCTTTTAATGAAGAAATATTTATTTCATCTTTAGGTTCTTCTAATGTAGTGTATAATAGTACCTCATTAATTGAGAGTTTATATACAAAAGAACAATTAGAACAAAAAGTTGATGAAGATTTATATACATATAGTAAAATTAATGGAGTAACTATTAAACCTGGTATTAATGAATTACTAGAGTTATTTCATCAAAAACAAATACCAGTTGTTGCTGTATCATCTTACAGTAAAGAATTAGCTGATAAGCTATTGGAATTATCTAACATCTACAGACAACCTGATTTATTAATTGGTAAAGACAATTCTAGTAATCTTGTCTCTACTCTAGAAATATACCAATCTATTTTAGATGAGTATTATGTTTCTGGTGATAAAGTATGTGTCATTGCTTCAACGTATAATAGTGTCATTACTGCTAATAAACTAAGATGTAATGTAATCTTTGTTCCAGGTCTTGCTAAAGGTAATAAAGAGATGGAAATACGTTCTATGAAAATTGATAATACCTTATTGGATGTCATTAATACTTTATTATTTGGAAAGTATGAAGAATTAGGTATTTATTATCCTTTGATTGTAGCAAATCAGCCCAATTTAACTGAAAACTATCGTTTATTGATAGAAGAATATAAAGATGATCAAGAAGTATTAAAAATATTAGAAACCATTTATAATGAAGAGTTTTTATTAATGCAAAAGCAACGATTACAAGAAGAAATGATTCCAATTAATACAGAAGTGCAAGAAAATGAAGATACAACTGAAAATGAAACTGTGGCTAATAATCAAGAAACAATGATAGAAATTGAGGAATATCCTACTATAACTGAATCTTTAGAAGAAACGGTTTTACCAATGTATAATGAAGAAATAGAGAATGAAGAAGATATTATTCAAGAAATAATAGATGAACCAGCAGAAGAAATTGATCTACAAATAGATGAAGTAGATTCTAAAGACGCTGATCATTTAGAGAATTTATATTTTAGTATGATAGATACACTATCCTTAAAAAAACAAGAATTTATGGATGATATAGAAGAAAAAGAAAATTCACTAAATGAAGAATTAGTAGATATTATTAGTGATATAGACTCTACAGCCTCAACCAATCAAAGAGAAGAGTTAAATGATGAAGATAAAGTTAAGGAACAAGAAGAGCTGAGTAATACATTTTTTAGTCATGAAGAACTGAAGTTTTTTGGAGCAAAAGAAGCAATTGTAAAAGATGATGAGATTGTAAAAGATGATGAAAAGGAAACTTCTAGATTTGGATTTTTAGAAGATTTATTATATGCATTCTTATGTAATATTTTACTTGTTTTCTTCTCATTAATTACCTATATCGCATTAGGAAGCTGGCTGAATTCAACAAATAGTATTGCTTTCTTTATTATGTCTATTGTTAACGGGTATGTTTCTATTTGTCGATTTATCTATTCTTTGATACCTTTTATTTCAACGCAACTTGTGACAAAGAATATCATTAGTGATTTGTTCTTATCTTGTTTATCCTTTATTGTTGTTAATACAATTATTATATCTATTGCTTTACTTATAAAGAGTAAAATAAAAAATAAAAAGTAATTATATTTAACTTTAAAGCATTATAAACCATAAAATAGGATTATAATGTTTTTTATTTCGCCTTATTTTTTGATAAATAGCGTATAATATGTATAAAGGTGGTGAATGTATGAAGCGTATTTCATATAAAGAAGTAACAAATGTTTCTATTCAAAATATCAAAAAATTTGCATTAGCAATCGCATTAAAAAGAGGTGATTATTATGTAATCAAAAAAGTGAATATGGCTGTTTCTTTAGAGCAAATTAAAAGATTACTAGTAAAGGATATAGAATTAACGGACTATTTCTTAAAACAATCGATTAGTTGCTTAGAAAATGCTGAGACATTTGAAGAATTTGAAACTATAATAGTCTATATGAATATATTGCTACCAAGTAATAATAATCGATTCATAGAATTTAAATCAAATTTATATTGGTGGATTATCAATCAAATTGATGGAGTGTTTCGTTATGAACATTATGCCATTATTAGACATTTAAAAAAGTTATCCAGATCAAGAAGAAAAGAATTAATAGAAAGTATTTGGCAGTTGTTAGATAAGCAAAATGAGCAGTACCATAAATGCTGTCTTGAGATTTATTTGGTAGAAGAGGATTATGGAAATGCCTATCAGCATATTCCATATATACAGATAGATAAAACGATGGAACATTATAAGCCACTATTAATGGAGTATGATAGTAAAGAATATAAAAAACACTTTCATGTGAAACAAAATAATTTTTATTCAAAACTATCATCTTTTGTGGAAAAAATTATATTAACATGTTTGTAAGAAGGTGATATTATGGAAGAAAAAACAATCTATATTTTAGAATTATTAATGCAATATGAGTATTTGAGTGCTCCAAAAATGAAGGAATTATTATGTAAAGATTATCAAATACAAATAAATGTCAAAACTATCCATACAACGATTGATAAAATTAACCGATTCTTTGATTGGTTAGGCTGTCATGAAGAATTCATAGTAAATCATAGAAAAAAGGGGTATACCATAGAAAACCCTTTATTTTCTGATGCTCAATTACGATTTTTATTTGACTCTTTAGAAACATCTTCTGTTATTTCAAAAAAGCAAGCAAATCAAATGATTAAAAAACTCCAAAAGTTTTCAACCAACGCACAACTTATGACAATTAGTAGTGATCGTATTACGGCACCCACAGATGAATTTTATCAAGATGACTTGTTTATTAAGCTAAACATTATAATGAAAGCTATTAAAGAAAAGAAAAGTGTTTTATTTAAATATGTGGATTATTATGTAAAAGAGTATCAAGGTAAATATGAAATAGTAGAACTAAATTCTAAAAGAGGAAATTACAGTAAAGATAAAAGTAATGAGACATACATTATTAGTCCTTATGAATTATTAATGGTTTGGGGGAAGTATTATTTAATTAGTTATTCTAGTAAGCATAAAGAGACATTAACAAATTACCGCTTAGATAGAATGCGTATGCTTAGAACTAGCAAAGAAGAATATATTGATGTTCTTGATATGTATGATTTAGAAAATATGAAAAAGCAATTAGTTAATATGTATATAGGGGTAGATGAATCTACCATTCGATTGAAATTTAAAAAAGAAATCTTCAGAAGTATTGTCGATCAATTTGGACTAGATAATCATATCGAAAAAGACATCGATGGAGATCCTATTATTACAATTCATGATTTTAGAATTTCTGATGGTTTAATTGGTTGGTTATTGATGTTAGGAGATAAAATAGAAGTATTAGAGCCATATTCATTAAGAGAAAAGATTACAGAAAAATTGGAAGGTACACTAAAAAAATATCGATTATAATAGATAGATACCAGACAGCAAGAAAGTATGTATAAAAATAACTTTCTTGTTTTTATTTTTTAAATGCAATAATAATATAACAATAATGATAATAAAAGAAAAAATACTATTAAGTGTGAAATAAAGTAAAAAATACAATAAATAACTAAGAAGAAGTGCATATTGTTGAATTTCACTTTCTTGATTGTTAAGAATTGAAATGATATTTGACACTTCAAAACATATCAATGCTACAGTAATTGGTATTGAGTAATGAATAATATATGTACATTGTAATAAAACTACTATTATTTTTAAAGATCGCAACATTTTCATAGAATCACCACTACTATGTATGCTTACTTGTAAGATCTTATGTTATCTTTTTGTTTTTTTTCTCTAAAAGTATTTCTATCGTATAAAAAAGAAGCTATACAATAGCCTCTAGATTAAGTTCATTTCAATCATTTTTAATCCAATATCAATTGAATTATAAGCTGCACCTTTCATTAACTGATCAGATACTACCCATAATGATAATGCATTGTCTTTTGTTAAATCTTTTCGAACTCTACCAACATAAACCATTTCATCACCAATGTGATCTACAACCATTGGATAGATCTGATTTGCAATATCATCAGATAAAATAACACCGGTTGAATGATTTAGTAAATCTTTTGCTTTATCTAAATTAATTGGCTTTTTAGTTTCAATATATATACTTTCACTATGTCCACGTAGTACAGGAACACGAACACAAGTAGCGTTAATATCAATTTTTTTATGGAACATTTTTTGTGTTTCATTCACCATTTTTAATTCTTCCTTACTGAATCCTGTATCTAAATCAAATTTATCAATTTGTGGAATACAATTAAATGCAATTTGATAATGTTTTTTATCACTAGCACAAGGTAGTGTTTGGGCAATGACAGCTTCAGCATTTAGTACCGCTTTTGTTTGCTGGTATAATTCACTCATACCAGCGACTCCTGCACCAGAAACGGCTTGATAGGTTGAAACAATGATTCTTTCAATATCAAATTCATCATCTAATCTTTTCAAAGCACTTACCATTTGAATAGTAGAACAATTTGGGTTTGCAATAATACCATTATGTTTTCTCAAATCTTCAGCATTTACTTCTGGTACGACCAATGGTACATTTTCATCCATTCTAAAATGGCTAGTATTATCAATGTTAATACATTTTGCTTTTAAGGCATAAGGCATGTATTTTTCAGAAATACTTCCTCCCGCACTCCAAAAAGCAATATCAACATTTTCAAAACTATTCTTTGTTAATTCTTCTATTTGATAGCTATCCTCTTGAAATGTGATTTCTTTACCAGCACTTCTTTTAGAAGCTAATAATTTAATACTTTCAAAAGGAAAGTTAAATTGGTAGATACATCGTAGCATCTCTTGTCCAACAGCACCAGTAGCACCAACAATCGCAACTTTATATTTTTTCATATTTATAATTCCTTCCCTTACAATTTTTTATAAGTAAATAAATCATGCCATAATTTCTTAGAGGTTGCAAGATTTATCGAGTATTTTTTTAAAATAATTAATTAATTTATTTAGTATTAGCATCTATAAAAAAATAAAAATTGAATAGAATGATCTTTCTTAAAGACGAAGAATACTTGGTATCTTTCTAGATTTATTAATTGAAATATGATACCATTTGGTTACTCAATAAATCGTATTTCAAAGTAATGATTTATTGTAATCAAAGGAGTTTTTATGGCACAAGATGAAAGAACAATAAAACTAATTGGAGAACAAGGAATAGACAAACTTCATTCTAAAAAAATATCTGTACTTGGTATTGGTGGTGTTGGAGGTTATGTTGTTGAGGCCTTAGTAAGAGCAGGAATTAACCATATTGTTTTAATTGATCATGATGTAGTTACCAAAAGCAACATAAATAGACAGATTATAGCATTACATTCGACTGTTGGTTTATCAAAAGTAGAAGTAATGAAGAAGCGATTGTTAGATATTCGACCAAGTCTAGAGATAGAGACATATCAGGATTTTTATTTACCGAATCAAAATAAAGAATTCATGTTTTCTATGTCTGATTATATAGTTGACTGCATTGATACGATAACAGCAAAAATTGCTATTGCAAAGTATTGCGAAGATTTTGCTATCCCTGTTATCAGCTGTATGGGTACTGGTAATAAATTGGAAGCTAATAATTTTCATATTGAAGATATTTATCAAACATCGATTTGTCCGTTAGCTAAGGTGATGCGTAGAGAATTGAAAAAACAAGGAGTAAAAAAGTTGAAAGTTTTATATTCAAAAGCTACAATAATGACAACCGATAAAGACGATACTACTAGAAAACAAACACCTGGAAGCATTTCTTTTGTTCCAAGTGTTGCCGGTTTATTAATTGCCAATGAAGTAGTTAAAGATATACTTGAAATGGAGGATTAATTATGCATGAACATAATATCGTAGCAAATGAAGAAGAAGTAAGACAATCTAGAAAAATCATTGAAGAGATAATGAAAGAAAATCAGTTTTTACTAAGTGATAAAGAACTAGAATTATTGACACACGATATAGTTATTACGATTAGTTCATTTGGTGGAGATTTTTCACCAGAAACAGTAACAGAAATCGCTTTTCAATATATAAAAAATAATTTTTATAGTCGTTTTAAAGAAGTTCATAGAGATGAATTGGGCTTTACATTTAAATAGTATTCAAGATTTGTACAAACATAGATAAATAAATACATGATATAAGTAGAATAATCATTGAACCTATAGTAATATATATATAATTAGAGACAGTTTTTTTATCTGAAATTAACCCAGATAGAACTATAAGATAAGCAAAACTAGATAATCCAGCATTATATAATAATGTAGAATTAAGTATTCCAAAAGCACCGCCAATCATAAATGTGAAGGTAACAACTGCTAAAAAAGTGATTGCTTTTGCATACGTATCTTTTTGCATAGTTTCCCCTCCTTATGTAAAACAATCATACCATAAAATATAAACTGAAAGAAGTGATGTAAATGAATCGAAATACCATAGATACCTATATTGAAGAGCACGAAACAAGTTATCAAGCAAAATATTGTTATCTTAGTTGTGATTGGTTAGGCGAAGGTAAATATAAATTTCATTATTATATACGAGATCCTCAATTAATGCAAATTAATGTTTTTTTAAATATATCTGTTGAAGAAAACACTGTAGATGTTGATGTCTTAGAAAAGTTACATGATCAAGAAAAAAATGCGATTGCGCTCGATGCTTTAAAAAGAATTCGTTATTATTTTGATCGAGATAAAACATTAGATTATACGATGTTGTCAGAATTTATTAAAAATCCTAGAAATTACGATCAATTAACATCTCAAGATATCATTCATATTTGGAATTATATTTGTTATCATGAGGGTAAAAATCATGATTCAGTATATCACTTTTATACCATCTTTTTAAGTTATATAAAAGAATTATTAATACGAAATGATTACTTTGCAATCATGGTTATTATTAACGCTATATTTGATGAAATCCTTTATGAAGTGACATGGGTTGGAATTAATGCAACATATTTGGATCAAGAATATATGATGCACCAAGCGTATTTGCGAACATTTTTTGATATTATTGATCCAGTGATAGAAGATATTTATTCTGAAGTAGAATTATTGTTTACTGTTATGATCTTACGGTTTATACAATATCCAAAATTAGGATTAGCTATGTATCCAGTCGTAGAAAATTTAATTTTTAATCATCGTAAAATATTTGAATCGTTATTAATTCATTTAACCAAATTATTGAAAGAGAAAAGGTATACGTTACAAGGTGAATTAATTTTTGGTTTAATGGAAGCAAAATATAATAAAGATAATGAAAAATACTATACTACAGTGATTTCATTGTTATTACAACTGGTTGATGAAATTGTTAATATTGTTAACCATGAAGAACAATTACAAGTAGGGTGGATGTTTATCCAACGAGAAGGATATCAAATACTATTAGATGCCTTTAATCAATCATGTAATTCCTATATTTATCAATGGTTTAAGATTTCTGAAATTCCTAGAGAGTATCATGAAGAAATTCGACTGTCATTAGAAAAGGCAATTCAATATTATGCAAATATTTTGGAGAAGGAACCAAGAAATTTAAATGCATTTGATCAAATAGCAAATTGCAATATTTTGCTACTAGAAAGTTTTAAATAATAAATGTAAATCATATCGCTTTCATTATTATTGTGTTATAATAATGAAGGTGATTATATGTGAAAATTAGTCGTTATATTCCACAAATTGCAGTCGATAATATTATAAATAAAAAAAGACGTTCATTATTAAGTATTGTTGCTATTGCCTTAAGTGTTGCTATTATCTTTGTTTCGTTAACATTGTTTAATGTAATACAGAAGTACTCCAAAAAGGATGAGGCAGATCAAAATTTTCATTATTTTCTTCAAGTAAAAGATGACGATTATGATTCTTTTTATTATACAATGGATAAAGAAGTTGTTTATGGGTATTATGGAGAATATCAAAACGACTTTTTTTCGATTCATGGAATTGATGAAACTGCTATGTTTCTAGATTTTGAAGGAAGATTACCAACAAATATAAATGAAATCCTACTACCTTCAACCTATCAAGTTGAGATTGGTGAATCAATAACATTATCCTATCAAGAAGCATCCATTGAACAAGGGAATTATTTTTTAGAAGAGGCTTTTGATTTAGATACATCAATAATGACAAGTCACAGCTTTACAGTTGTAGGTGTTTATCACTATCAAGAAACAATCAATGCCTTGAATCAAGGTGTTATGGTTTTATATACAGCAGAAACACCGGATTATCAAAGAGCTTATTTTTATGTCAGCGATCAACAAGTTCATAAAGATGATTCGTTGCAAAGAGTAATGGAAATATTCAATGTTTCTAAACAAGATATCTTTATTAACGAAGAAGGTATTGCTAGTGCTAGTTTGATGGCTTATTTACAAGATACAACTACTTTATTAGCTATGTTTATCTTTATTATCATTATCGCCATTTTGATGTCAGTTGTATCTGTCTATAACGTTTTAATTGTTAATGATCAAGATCGAAGAAAAGAAATTGGTTTATTGAAATCAATTGGAACCACGGCAATTGAATTAAAAGTTCTGCTAATTATGGAATTAGCATTACTTGGTATTATTGGTTCCATTATAGGGATAGCTTTAGGAAGTGGTATAGGATATGCGATTTTAAAGGTGGTTTTTGCTAGCTTTAATATGGAAATTAATTTATTATTCCTATTTAATCCTTTAAATATGCTAAGTAGTAGTATCCTAGGTATGCTACTAATGATTGTGTCTGGTTATCTATTATACCGCAAATACTTTTATTCTAATGCCATCGCAGATTTAAAAGGAAATGTCGTACAGTATGATGTTCCATATAATCCTAATCGATTTACTGTAACAAGTGTGACTTGGCGTATGTTTGTAATTTATAATGAAAGAATTAAAAAACAAACTAAAAATTTACGAAGATCGTTTTTCTTTATTATCTTAACAATTACTATGTTTTGTGGAACTGCATTAAGTAACATGATGTTTAGAATTAATTATCATGATATAGAACATGATCTTTTACTTAAAGAAACGACAATGTCATTAATGGACACTAATCCATATTATGAGTTAAGTGAATCTCTATATAAGCTATATGAAGAAGATAAAGCAATTTATCAAATATATACACTGCAAAGAAGAATTGTTGGAATTAATGGATATTTGCCATATGATTTTATCATAGATCAAAAAAATGATGAAACGATTGAGTCAAATAAAGCGGTAAAAAATGGTGTCGAATATTCAAAAATAGTTAATCGTTGCTATTTACTAGATACATACCAAATAAATATTTTAATGCAAGAAGGAAATGTTGTTTATGGTAGTAAAGATATGCTAAGTGAGAATGGTCTTATTCTTATTGTTAATGGTGATGCTATTGATCGTCATAAGATTACTACTGAAAATGCAAATGTTTTAATTGGGGGTGTTATGGGGACAATTAATACAACAGCGAGTTTTACGATAGATGCAGTTGTCTTTTTAGATACTACGACTTCTCCTCAGTTATCTTTTGACGGTGATTATATTATTGGATTTAATTCAAGAACTCTAGGCGATGGAATGAAGATGCATGAAAATTCTTATATGGAAACTATACTAAAAGTAGTATTGTTTGCTTCAGCTGATAGTGATAAAGTAGAAGAAGAAATTAGTCATATAATATCAAATTATTCACTTAATCGTAATTTTGAAATTATTAACTATGTAAGTATTAGAGAAGATGGAGCAATTGCCACATTTATGATTGGAATATTATTGTATCCATTATTATTGATGCTAATGATTATTGGTGCAATAAATATCAATAATGTATTAAAAGGCAATATGTATATTAAACGGAATGATTTTAGTATTATGAAATCAGTTGGCATCACAACGATTCAACTTCGTGGTATAATGATATTTGAATATATCGAAAACTTTATTAATGCTGGGCTTGAGACAATGTTGCTATGTATTCCCATAATTTTATTAGAGAAAAAGGTAACAATTGCTTCCGTATTTAAATTATCTGACAATTATGTAGCCATGTTTGTTATTTCTTTCTGTATTCTTTCACCAATTATCATTGCTTTATTAGCACTTAATTCGTTTAGAGAATTGAATAAAATAACACCTATAGAGAACACATATGATATAAAGTAGGTAAACTAAATTTAGTTTTCCATAAATTTTAATAAGACGAGGAGGAAAGATATGTATTTTAAAAAATCAAAAGGATTTCCTAAAGATTTTCTTTGGGGATCAGCTTCTGCTGCTTATCAAGTAGAAGGTGCTTGGAATGAAGATGGGAAAGGTATGTCAAATTGGGATGAATTTGTAAGAATACCAGGGAAAACATTTAAAGAAACCACAGGCGATGTTGCTGTAGATCATTACCATCGCTATAAGGAAGATGTTGCTTTAATGGCTGAAATGGGTCTTAAAACATACCGTTTTAGTATTTCTTGGCCAAGAATCTTCCCAAATGGGAATGGTGAAGTCAATCAAAAAGGATTAGAATTCTATGATAATTTAATTGATGAATGCCTTAAAAATGGAATTGAGCCAATGGTGACTATCTATCATTGGGATTTACCACAAGCATTAGTAAATGATTACAATGGTTGGGAGAATCGTCAAATTGTAGAAGATTATGTGAATTATGCAAAAGTATTATTTAAACAATATGGTAAGAAAGTTAAGTATTGGATTACAATGAATGAGCAAAATGTTTTTACTAGTTTAGGATGGTTAACTGGGATGCACCCACCAGGACATATAGGAGATATGCCAACATTCTATCAAGTAAATCATCACGCAAATATGGCTCATGCTTATACCGTTTTAGCCTATAAAGCAATGAATTTAGGTGGAATGATTGGTGCTAGCTATGCCTATGCGCCTAGTTATTCCTTAGATTGCAAACCAGAGAATGCGATGGCAAAAAAAGACTATGATGATACGCAATCGTATTGGTGGATGGATGTCTATGGATACGGTCGCTATCCTAGAGCTGCATTAGCCTATTTAGAGGAAAATGGAATTAAGATTAAAATGGAGAAAGACGATCAAAAAATCTTAAAACAAGCAGCCGCCTTAATTGATTTCATGGGTGTTAACTATTACCAAAGTACTGTGGTTGAAGAAAATAGTATTAATGGCGTTGGTATGAGTACAGAAATGAACAACAGTGGGAAAAAGGGAACTGCAAAAGCGACAGGTATTCCAGGATTATATAAAAATGCTAAAAACCATTATTTACAAACAACCGATTGGGATTGGACAATCGATCCAATCGGTCTTAGAATGTGTTGCCGTACGATTACTAGTCGTTATGATTTACCTATTATCATTTCTGAAAATGGTTTAGGTGCTTTTGATAAATTAGAGGAAGATGGTAGTGTACATGATCCTTATCGTATTGCTTACTTAAAATCACATATTGAAGAAGTTAAAAAAGCATGTGATGAAGGATGTCTTGTTCTTTCTTATTGTACATGGTCATATACAGATTTGCTAAGTTGGCTAAATGGTTACCAAAAACGTTATGGCTTTGTTTATGTTGATCGTGATGAAACGGAAGGTGCCTCTTTAAATCGTTATAAAAAAGATAGCTATTATTGGTATCAAAAAGTTATTGAAACAAATGGAGAAGAATTATAAAAATTAATTATAGATATAAAGAGTAGATATACAAAAGGTATTTCTACTCTTATTTACTAACTATACTTTTGTATTTCGTAGAGAAAGAAATCAGATTTACTGCTTCCTTACTCTCAGTAAGAGTTATAAAAAAACATTTTTGTTTTAACGAAATGGTTTCAATAATTGAAAATTTGGAAGAAAAGCTAGTATTCTATGTATAATAATTATGTATATGAAATAATAAGCAGGAGGAAAAACATGGAAAAGAAACCAATTAAAATCGTAACCATTGGAGGAGGAAGTAGTTATACTCCAGAACTAGTAGAAGGATTTATTAATCGTTATGAAGAACTACCAATTAAAGAAATGTGGTTAGTCGATGTAGAAGCAGGAAAAGAAAAATTAGAAATCGTAGGTCAAATGGCACAACGTATGTGGGATGCATCACCATATGATGTAGAAGTACATTTAACATTAGATAGAAGAGAAGCACTAAAAGATGCAGACTTTGTCACAACTCAATTTAGAGTAGGATTATTGAATGCACGTATTAAAGATGAAAGAATTCCATTCTCATATGGAATGCTAGGACAAGAAACAAATGGGGCAGGAGGAATGTTC
>Ga0153996_1000184_pt1 | contig 32071 bp, 34 predicted proteins | sample TSNC080MetaG_FD_104728 | JGI IMG/M metagenome (GOLD analysis project Ga0153996, IMG submission 104728) | Attine ant fungus gardens microbial communities from North Carolina, USA - TSNC080 MetaG | ecosystem: Host-associated > Fungi > Mycelium > Unclassified | place: USA: North Carolina, Lumber...
GTATCTGAAGAATCGGGCGGGAAAGGATGGGCAATGCTTTCCCGCCATCAGCACTATCGCCGCCGATCTGAAACTGTCCAAGCGGACGGTGGAGCGTGCGCTGGCCGATCTGGAAAAGGCGGGATTTTTATCTCGAGAGCATAGATGGCGAAGCAAAGGCGGCAAAAGTTCCAACCTTTACCGGCTCTTGGATGATCCATAATTTTCTCACAAGGGATACATGCGCCCTTTCGTTGCCGTATGGTATGCGACAGGGTGGCGCATGTAGTGAAGTATCCCCTGCTACAAAGGAAATTAATTACAGAAAAGAAAATACAATGCTGATCTATTGTACTTTACAATAATCCCTAGCGCAACATCCTCCATAAATACGGCGAAAATACTTGTCCAATATGGTGGATAGCTATTTCAAACACATCATGGTATTGTGGTGGCTAGGATTGGAGATGAATATGACAAGAGTATTATAGGAATAGAACGCGGGAGAGAAAACGAGTGGTCTCGCATATGACGGCCTCCCGCGTTTTCCGGCGCCTGGAGGGGGCCAAGCAGACGCGAAGCGGCTTAAACAACCGAGAGCGTAGAGCACCTCGGTTGTAGCGGGATTGGGCGGCAGCCTGACAAGCAATGCCTATGGTGGCAACCCATAGGCATTGCTTGCCGGTCTGTTTTGCGAAAACCCGGAACATAAAGAAAAACCGTCGCAACTTCGCGGTTTGCAGCGTCTTTGAGAACATACGATTTTATGGGATTATTCGGCGCAACCATCCATTTTTACAAGGTATGTGCAGAGCATATCAATTCCTGCATTAATAGTGCGTTCTTTATCTATGACATTATCTTTAAATACAATACGATCAACAAGCGCGGATGCGGGTTTAGCGGAAAGCCCTTATTTCTCTGGTTCTTTAAGTGCGCTAAAGTTGATTATAGGTCTTGTCTTATGTAAAAAAAGGGTAAATGTCGTTAGCTGCGGCGGTTTATAAAAAATATAGCACCGTAGCGAGTGAATATGATGCAAGCCAAAAGCATTACAAAATCTATCACTCTCTTGTAAATGTTGTGACATTTTGAGCCGCTTTCACCAAAAGTCGTTCAAGCGTCATTATCTCTTCTTCTGTCATTCCGTTAGTTAAACAATTATTCCAAACATCTCCTATTTTGATAAGTTGAGGGTATGAATCCAATGACTTTTCAGTAGGAATTAAATTGAACGCTCGCTTATCTTTTGCATTGATTGTCCGAACTAAATAACCATCTTGTTCTAGTTTGACAACGATTTTGGCGATTGTACTTTTGTCCATACCAAGCATTTCACCAAGCTCATTTTGAGAAATGTTTTTTTCACGACAAACGATAATCACCACCGGAATTTGTGCCGCGGTTAGCCCTAAATCAACGGATTGTTCTGTTTTCCACATCTGTGTTTTACGATATATAATTGAATTAGCTATTGAAATTTGATGCGTTTGTTTTTCATCCATACGACAATCTCCCTTACTTAATATAGTCTCATTATAATATTTTTTAGTGGCGGTTGCAACTATATCTTGACAAACAGAATAAGTTGAGATATAATAAATTAGTGGCAATTGCAACTAATTTATTATATGGAGGTATTTTGTATGGGTGAGGCAATCAAAATGGGAGAAAATTCTTTAGCAACGCAGAAAGTTAGTAAACTGATTTTAAAATATACTATTCCAGCAATCATCAGCAATCTTGTAGCAGCTCTATACAATATTGTTGACCAGATTTTTATTGGGCAGGGCGTAGGAATGCTTGGGAATGCTGCTACAAATGTGGCTTTTCCCTTGTCTACTATTTGCACATCAATTTTATTGCTAATCGGTGTTGGTAGTGCTTCAAATTTCAATCTGAACCTTGGAGCAGGAAACAAAGAGAAAGCGGCACATTTTGTAGGGACAGGAATCACCTTACTTACAATAAGCGGAATCTTAATGGGTATACTTGTTCTCATTTTTTCAGAACCGTTGATGAAGTTGTTTGGTGCGACAGAACAGGTACTACCGTTGGCGTTGACTTACATTCGTATTACGGCAATAGGATTTCCTTTCCTAATTTTTTCGTCAGGTGCTAGTCAGTTGATTCGTGCGGATGGTAGTCCTACTTACTCCATGCTTTGTGTACTTTCAGGTGCGATTATCAACATGATACTTGACCCTATATTCATTTTTGGATTTAATATGGGCATGGCTGGTGCTGCATGGGCCACCATAATTGGTCAATTTGTCTCATTTATTTTAGTTGTACGCTACCTAACAAAATTTAAGACATTTCATATTACGAAAGAACAGCTAAGGCCAATGTTTAAATATGTGAGAGCGATTGCATCCATTGGGGCAGCCGCTTGCCTTAGCCATCTCGCAATGGCTTTGGTACAGATTGTAATGAATAACACTTTAACCTATTATGGGGGATTGTCCGAATATGGGAAGGATATTCCTCTCGCCAGTGTTGGTGTAATCTCCAAAGTGAATATTGTGTTGATGGCATTTACTCTTGGGATAGCACAGGGGTGTCAACCGATTTTCGGATTTAATTATGGGGCAAAAAATTACGGTCGTGTGAAAGAGGTATTAAAAACAGCATTAGTCGTTGTCACAATTATAACAGTCATTGCATTCATTTGCTTTCAAGTGTTTCCGAGACAGATTATCAGAATATTTGGGCAAGGCAATGAAACTTATTTCAAATTTGCGGAAAAATACTTTCGAGTATTTATGTTCATGACTTTCATAAATGGTATTATCCCATTTGCCGCTCATTTCTTTACATCCATTGGAAAAGCCAAGAGAGGCGTTTTCTTATCACTGACAAGGCAAACTGTTTTTTTATTGCCGCTCATTATCATCTTTCCAATTTTTATGGGAATTGATGGCGTTATGTATGCAGGCCCGATTGCGGATTTTGCAGCAGCCATTATCGGTGCAATCGTTATATATCGTGAAATAAAGAATATGAGCCAAACAGAATCAAATTTGCTGTTAGGCAAATTAAATGCGGAGGTGAAACGAGGGGCTTAACCAATGAGCAATGCAAACAAACACAATAACATTAAGTGCATCTATATTCTTCTTATTTAAAGCTGCTCACGGGAAAATGAACGGGACGATTAAATCCATATTTCGGGACAACAGTTTGCGTGTAATCTTTTTTAGCCTAATTGGTTGATTTGAGGGCAAAATGCTCATAAGTCATTACTAAACAAAACCAAACATAAAAAATTCCCGCCGCACAAGCGGAAAAGAAAAAAAGCCGTGCGGCGGGGAGCGTTTCTCCATGCTTGACTGATTGACTTCTGGACAATTTGTCCAGAAGTCACAGAACAGCAAAAGCGGACGGTTTAATCACCGTCTGTTTTTTTTGCGCCCTTTTCGCCTTTTGATACTTGCACAAGCGCCCAGCCTATTTCAATATACATCGCCTGTACCTGTTCGCCGCAGGATTGTACAGCTATCATCACTTGCTCCTGCTCCGGCGTGTAACAGACTTTTTCCGGCCTGAGAATATGATCCGCTGGCAGGTCAAGGGCATTGATGATTTTGTATAAATTTTCAAAAGTCGGATACCGTTTATCGTTCTCAATATCCATGATGGTGCGTTCTACTGTATCCGTTACTTGGGCCAGCGCCGCCTGTGTTATTCCCTTTGCTTCACGCGCTGCCCGGAATATACCGCCCACATGTATCATATCATCCTGCATTTGGTATCACCTCCGCTAATAGTTTACCGAAAAAGCAGAGGGAATATAATGAGCATCCATATCATCACAACCCGCGTTCTATATCATGTAGCGAGATATATATGACTATTTACAACCGAGGTGGAGCGACAGATGTTATTTTCTTTTAAGCCCATAGAGGAGGGCATGTAGCCGACAACATAATCATTCTGATCGGTAAACGGTTAAAAAAAGCCTTTTTTTGTCACTGAGCGTTTGCGGTCTTTCACATGATACGCATATCACCCGCACACGCAGGATAATTCTTCCAATTAAACGCGCCCCGCAGTATTTCTGCGCGGTCGTGTTTTTTGTTTCCCTTTTTTCGGACAAGCCCCGCCACTTCTGGACATTTTGTCCAGAGGTGTGCGGAGGCTGTCCCGGCTGCCGCTCACCGCCTGTTCTTCATTTTCGTATCCCCAAGATCGACGAAAATGGAGGACTGCTATATGGCAGAGATAAAAAATCCCGAAGCATATTTCGGTACGATGGTGCGAAACAGCTATAAGAACGAATTTCGAGCCAATGACAATTATTTCAAGAATATTTCCAGCGTCGGCGACGAAACCGACATCCAACAGGAATCCTCGGAGCCCAATAGACATTTGGAATCTGGCGCCGACTTTATTGAGCAACGGCTCAGCGAGCTCAGCGCGGAAAACTGGCTGTTATTCATGGAGAGTGAACGGCTACATAAAGCTCTGAGCAGCCTGCCGGTGAAGGATGTTGAATTTCTGCTGGAACTTGCTGCCGGATTTAAGTTTAATCAAACCGATTTCGCTAAAGCAAATGGCATCAGCAGACAATCGGTATCAAAGCGATTTCGGGGGCTTCGTAAGAAAATTTTAGAAATCCTTTAAAAAGGGTTGTCAAAAACATAGGGTGATGTGTCATCAAAGGTGAGGGATATTTATTCCTCACCTTTGCTCTTTGAAATTTGAACATCCAACGACCTAAACCCATTAAACCGTTTGGCCGGTGGTGAGCCGGAAAGCGACAAGGGGGACGCCAAGACTGCCTGCGGATTGGTCAGAGCAATCCGTCAAAGCGATAGTATCAAAGGCACGAGCGGTAACCTCCCGGTAAAAAACGATCCGTGGCGGATCGTATCGCGATGACTTCCGGACGGTTCAAAAGACGCCCGCCGACTTTGTCCACGGCTCCTTGATTGGGGAGGTGAAACTCCTGCGGCGATGCTTTGCCAGCATCGGTTTATGTTGTTGCCCGAACACCTGGGGAGTAGTGTCGAATAAGGTGTAACGAAAATGAAGAATGCCAATAATACCCACACCAATAAGACTTATTCATAGAAACTATGCGTCGGTAAAACCGACGCATCCTTGTGTGAATAAGCCGAAACCGCACTACATCAAAAGGAGAGAAAAACATGACGGAAAAGATAAATGAAACCGTCCCCCGCGTTAAAACGTTACCGAAATCCCATGTCAGTAATATTGATACTATTTTTGTCGGCGAGAACAGCGCCGCCATTATTTCCGCAAAGGAAATGCTTATAAGCGCATATGTAAAAAGCATGATAAACAAAGGAAAAACCGGCGATATTAGCTAGACTTTCCGAACGGTATGTGAGATAATGACGCAAAGACATCCCGCACCTTGAAAATTTCATATTGCAGAGGGATGTGCTGACTTATTATCTCGCGAACAGAGGTAATAAGGAGGCCACACCAATGAAAAAAACCATATGCTTATACCGCGTTTCCACGATGGGGCAAGTTGACAGACAGGAACAGGATATCCCCGCTCAGAGGGAAAAATGCCGCGAGTTCGCGAAGAACATGGGCTGGACGATTATAGAGGAATATACCGAGCTCGGCGTTTCCGGCTTTAAGGTATCGGCGAAAGACCGCGATGCGATCCAGGACATCAGACGCCGCGCCGAGAAAAGGGAATTTGATGTTCTGCTGGTTTTCATGTTCGACAGGATTGGCCGCAGGCGCGATGAAACCCCGTTCGTGGTCGAGTGGCTGATAGAAAACGATGTTGAGGTCTGGAGCACGCAGGAAGGCCAGCAAAAGCTGGACAACGACGGCGACTATCTCATGAACTACATCCGCTACTGGACAGCGTCCAGCGAGAGCAAGAAAACGGCGATGAGAACGAAGAACGGCCTCGAACACCTTGTGCGCGCCGGTCATTTCAGAGGCGGCACGCATCCGTATGGATATGATATTGTGCGAGGCGGCAGGCTGAACAAGCGCGGGCAGGAAACATATGACCTTGTGGTGAACGAATACGAGGCCGCGGTTGTAAGGGATATTTTCAGTATGTATGCCGACCAGGGGATGGGTACATTCCAAATCGCCATGCAGCTTACAGCCCAGGGTGTAAAGAGCAGATCGGGCGGATGGGTAGCCAAAACCGTCCTTTATATGCTGAAAAACATGATTTACATAGGCATACTGAAAAGCGGCGAAACCTACTCCGAGCCTTTCGAGCAGCTACGCATCGTGGATGACGAAATATTTAATCGGGCGCAGGTGCTGATAGAAGAACGTAGCCGCAAGAACTCGCTTGACCGTTCGATGCCGATGACAGGCATGGGGCCGACGCTATTGTCCGGCAACATTTTCTGCGGACATTGCGGCGGCAGACTTACCGCTAGCACCTCCGGCAAGACCCGGTACAGAAAAGACGGAAGCGTTCTAAAAACAAAGCGGACATGCTATGTTTGCTACAACAAGTCCCGCAAGCGTAAAGAATGCGATGGCGCGAGCACCTACACCGCGCATTGGATTGACGATGCCGTCGTGGACGCGATCCGGGATTTATTCAAGAGGCTGACTGACTCTCCCAAGAACGCGATCATTGATACGATATTTGAAAACAAGCTGGAGGATATAAAGAAACAGCTTGCTCAGTCAAATGAACGGCTAAAGGCAGAATCAGACGAATTGCAAATCTATGAGGCCGAGGTAATCAAATGCCTCACAGGGACAAGCAAATTCAGCCATGAGCTCTTAAGCAAGTTTATTGATGAGAAAACCGAAATCGTCAACAATTTAAAAGCGGAAATCAAATCGCTGGAGCGCCAACTTTCGTCCGGCAGGGAATCGGTTCAAAAGGTAGAAACACAGCTTGGATACCTTACGACATGGGCGGACTTGTTTGACGTCAGCGACGATGACACCAAGAAGATGATTATCGCCAACCTGATCAAGCGAGTAATAGTCTCCAGAGATTATCGCATTACCATAGAATACAACTCGGACGTCGAACTGCTGAAGCAGGCGGCATAAAAATCGCAACTGAATTTTAATACAAATCGCATGGCTTTTTATGCATAGGTTTTTGGGTGTGGCTCGTGGGAAAAGCGGGAGCCCGGTTGAGCGTTGGTTCAAAGTAGTTATACTAATCTTCTATCAAAGCGTCGAAGCGCTTTTGATAGCGCGAAGCGCGTAGAAGATCGTATGAGACGTAGCCGCGTAGCGGCGCGGCGCGTTAGCGACGCATATTCAATTAAAATCGCTTGTCGATTTTAATTGAATATTAGTATTAAAAGCCTCCTGCCGTAGAGCAACTACGGCAGGAGGCTTTTTTTATCCGGTAGTTATTCGCTGTCCGGCTCAAGGACGCCGTAACCGCCGTCATTGCGCTTGTAAACCACGCAAATCTCATCCAGCTCACTGTCCCGGTACATATAGAAATTGTGCCCGATCAGGTTCATTTGCAAAATCGCCTCCTCCACATCCATGGGCTTGACTGTAAATTTTTTCGATTTGGCGATTTCATAAGTGGGCTCCGCGCCGATAAAGTCATCCTTATGTTCTGGGGCAAATGCTGTTTTCCGCAGTCTTTTTTCCAGCTTGGTCTTGTTTTTAACGATCTGCCGGAATAACGAATCCACCACCACGTCCAGAGCGTCCAGCCTGTCCCCGGCAGTTTTCTCCGAACGGAATACCATGCCGCCCGACTTGATGGTCACCTCAACAGTCTCACGCCCATTTTGTGTGGATACCGTTACATTGGCATTCACCTCGTCCTCAAAGAAACGATCCAGCTTGGCCAGCTTCTTTTCCAGACTCTTTTTGAAGGGATCTCGAACCGTTGTGTTGCGTGCAGTAATCTTGATGGTCATGGTATCAGCTCCTTTATATTTTCACAAGCCCGATCAGCTTACATTTTTAGTATATCATAAAGAAGCATAAAAATATAGATATTTTGTTAAATAATATGGATTATAATTGAAAAAATAGTGTATTCTTACAACTTTGCCCCTCTATTCTATCCAAATACCGTCTACACAGATCATATCCGGCTTGGCGCCCACACGCATGAGGTCGCCGGAAAAAACCAGCAGATCCGCGTCCTTTCCCGGAGTGATGGAGCCTATCCGTTCCTCCAGCCCGGCGATACGGGCCGCATCTATGGTGATTGCGCGCAGCACCTGCTCCAGGCCCATTCCGGCGGAGTGGGCCATTGACGCCGACATAAGCAAATACTCCCCCGGCACCTCCGGATGGTCGGTGGAAATGGCCACACGTACCCCGGCCTTGGCCATCATCATGCAGTTTTGAATAGTCTGTCCGGCAAGCTCCGGCTTTGTGCGGGCGCAGATCATCGGCCCGCAGATGGCGTCCACCTGCCGCTTCGCTAAAATGTCCGAAATCTGATAGCCCTCTGTCGCGTGCACAATGACGCAGCGCAAGCCAAACTCCTCGCAAATCCGCAAGCCGGTAAGGATATCATATGCCTTATGAGCGTGGATATGGGCCGGAATTTCCCGGCGCAGCAGAGGCAGCAGCGCCTCCAGCCTGGCGTCAAACTCGGGCAAATCCAGCTCGTCGTCCGCCTCCGCCTTTTCGATATCCCGCAAATACCGCCGGGCCTTTTGAAGATGCTCCCGAATGAGCGCGGCTGTACCCATCCGGGTCACCGGGGATTGGGGCTTTTGGCCATAAGTCATTTTTGGGTTTTCCCCCAGGGCCAGCTTGACCGCCACAGGCTGGGCCACCGCCATTCGGTCTATCCAGCGGCCCCGGGTTTTAACAGCGCACACCTGCCCGGCAATTGGGTTGGCGCTGCCGGGGCTGATGACCGCACAGGTCACCCCCCACCGCCGCGCGTCCCCAAACGCCTCGTCAAGGGGATCAATGCCGTCCAACGCGCGCAGATGGGGCGTGCAGGGATCCGCGTCCTCATTAATGTCGTCTCCCTCCATACCGGAGGCGGTGGAGTAGAGCCCCATATGGCTGTGGGCATCCACAAAGCCGGGGAGCACAAGCCGTCCCCCAAGCTCAATGATTTCCTCATCCTCCCCGGCCATGGGGCGGCTCTCCATAGGGCCTACCCCGGTAATCCGGCCATCCTGTACCTGTACATATCCCTTGGGCAGCGCATCCCCATCCATTGTCCATATTTCGCCGTTTATCAGCAGCATACTATTCCTCCCAGGGAAATATCCCAAAATTTCAAAAGAGGAGCGCGTCTCTGCACTCCTCGTTTTTTTTATTTCCCCACCGCGCCCCGCCGGGATGAACCCCTGCGTGTATCGGTGCTGCGTTTCAAGTCAGACATTTTATCGTCGCTGGTTTGCTTGAATTTTGCCATCATATCCTCAAAGCTCATGTTTTCGCTGCTCTGTGACGGCTTTGGCCCACGCCAGCCCATCTCCTTAGAGGTAAATGACCTGCGGGGATGAGGGGGACGGCTCTGCGCCGATGACTGGTGGGGCGGCGGCTGCTGCTGGGAGGCATCCTGGCACTTCTTAATGGAAAGGCTGACCTTGCCATCCGGGGAAATGCTCAACACCTTCACCTTAACCATCTGGTTTTCGGACAGATGGTCGCTAATCTCCTTGACGTAGGAGGCGGAAACCTCGGAGATATGTACCATACCCGTTTTTCCGGTTGGCAACTCCACAAACGCACCAAACTTGGTGATACCCGTCACTTTACCCTCAATAATTGATCCAACCTCAAGCTGCATACTTAAATTTGCTCCTCCTTGATATTCATAATCCATGCTATCGGATCACACACAATGTCAGCTACCTGAAATATCAATATATACCTCTTCATCCTCTGCCACGTACTCAAGCTTTTCCCTGGCCACACGCTCAATATACTCCTCATCCACACCCTCGGCCAATTGACGCTCCAGATCTTTATTGGCCAGCCGCTGAATCTCATACTGTACGTTAAGGTCGGCAAGCTCTTGCCGTCGGGCACTCAAATTAATCTGCATATCCACAAGCTGCACGCCGGCATACAGCACAAAGACAAAAATGCAGATACGCAGTATAATACTTTTACGGCCCTTCTGTGCTTTCTTCATAACACTTTTTTTCTCCTGTTTTTCCCCTTTTGCCGCAAAGATGTTGCTTATAGTGATTATACACTATGAGGCGCCTAACTTTCAAGCGAAATCTATATTTTAGAATATTTTTTTTAATAACGCCGCTTAAAAGGTAAAATGGCTGCAAAGCGAGTATCACAATCCGGTAAATCAGCCTCCAAACAGGCGTCAAAATCCATTTGAAAATAAAGAGGGCTATGCCTTTGATGATGGCAATAATGGTTTTTGATACGGCCATGACCGCCCGTCCCACCGTAAGCGTGTAGAGGGCAGCCCCCAAGCCCTCTCCAATCAGGATAAATATGCGCACCTGTCCCTCTGTAGCGGTCATCATCAGAAGAAAGGATACCACGGCGCAAACAAGAAAAAAAATGACGTCCTCCACAAATACCACCCCGCCGGCCGTGGGAATGGCGATCCGGCTGATGCGGAATCCGTCAAACAATAGCGCCAGGAGCATGCCCACCACCATGGACTGTAAAAACGCCATGGTTTGATCCGCCAGATAAATCCCCACCTTCCCCGCCCCCTATCGGAACAGACGGGACAGCAAGCCGCCCTTTTGGGGCTGATTGTCGGAATAGGTCAGGGAATCCACTTCCCCTTCCATAAGGAGATCCCCCGCGTCTACGTCAATTTTGTTGATGTGAAGGTTGATTCCCCGAATGGTAAGCTCCCCCATCTCGGTGAATACGATCACCACCTCCTCGTCAAAGCTGTCAATATCCATTACGCCGGTGACGGTGAGGCTGCGTCGCCCCTCCATAATGACGTTGTGCTGTTTTTTTACCAGTTTTTTTTCTTCTGCCATCCTATACCCCTCCGCGCATTTTAACTATACAAGCTTATTAGCATATATATGCGCCCGGGGGGGCATGTATTACTCCCTGTGGTCAATTCTTGCGGTGCAGGCCTTTAGAACCTGTAGTCACAGGCTCTTAGTCCGCCACCTCATAGAGCTCGGAGGCCCCCTCCTTGGTGACATGCTCCTTTACATCCAGCACGCGCACACGCAGGGGCCTTTGGCCCAGCGAAATTTCCAGGATATCCCCTTCCTTGACGTCATAGGACGCGCGGGCTATCTTGCCGTTTGCCGTCACCCGGCCCGCGTCACAGGCTTCATTGGCAATGGTGCGCCGCTTGATAAGCCGGGATACCTTCAAATATTTGTCCAGCCGCATTTTTCACTCCCCTAAATTATCTACAGCAATCTGGAATACAGATTGGTATAAATAAGGTTTATTTTCTAAAAAGAAAACCGCTCTGAAAAGAGCGGCTCTATCAGATACATCGTCAGGCGGCAGGGCAAATCCGCCCCAATGCCTGCTTTGAAATCAAAACGACTATTTTGCTACCGCTTCCTTCAGTGCTTTCCCTGCTTTGAAGGCGGGCAGCTTGCTGGCAGGAATCGGCATAGGCTCTTTAGTGCGGGGATTGATGCCCTTTCTGGCGGCGCGATCCTTCACCTCAAATGTGCCAAAGCCAACCAAAGAAACCTTATCCCCTTCAACAAGGGCATCGGTGATCGCGTCAATCACGGCGCTTACCGCTTTGTCGCTGTCCTTCTTTGTCAGATCGGCTCTTTCTGCCACTGCGCTAATCAGTTCTGCTTTAGTCATTGTTATTAACCTCCAAAGTTTTCACAGTCTTTTTTTGCCTCTTGCCAGAGGTGGTTTAATGAATCAATGTCAGCCTCGCCCATGGAAATGCCCCGTTCCCGAGCCATCCGTTCCACTGCCGCGAAACGGGTTATGAACTTGTCACAAGCCTGCTCCAAGCTATGCTCCGCATCCACCGAGACAAACCTTGATACATTGACCACCGCGAACAACAAATCCCCCAGTTCTTCCTCCACCGCCGATGGATTCCGCTCACCAATGGCCTGCGCCAGCTCCTCCACCTCGCTGCGCAAGTCCCCCATGGCCCACTCCGTGTCCGGATAATCAAACCCGGCTTTCGCGGCACGGCTTTGCACCTTCTCGCTACGCATGAGAGAGGGCAGCACCTTAGGTACGCTTCGCAGTGCCTGCGCGTGGGTGGTTTGGTGTTTTTCCTGCTTTTTAATCTCCTCCCAGTTCCGAAGAACCTGTGCTGAGGTGCGCGCCTCCACATCAGAAAAAATGTGGGGATGCCGCAATATCAGTTTTTTGCAGATTCCGTCGCACACATCATCGAAACCGAAGCTTCCCTTCTCGGCTTCCATTTGAGTGTGGAACACCACCTGGAGAAGTACATCCCCCAACTCCTCCCGGAGCATATCGCTATCCTCCAGGTCAATGGCTTCCACTACCTCATAGGTTTCCTCTATGAAATTCTTCCGGATGCTCTGGTGAGACTGCTCCCGATCCCAGGGGCATCCTCCGGGGGAGCGCAGAAGTGTCATAATGTTCAGCAGATCGTTTATTCCATACCGCTCTTTTTGCTGAAACTCCATGGGCCACTTCCTTTTCCCGAAAATCATGAAAAACCTAATTCATATTACCCTAAAAACCCGAATTTTTCAAGTATTTTTGCAATTTTTTTACCATTTGGTAACATTAGTGCCTCATTTTTAGTAATAATCTTTAAAAACAGAATAAAAACCCCATAAATTCCCCCCGCTATGATGATAGCCGCCAGGGTAATCAGCCTGGAATCCCAGATGCGTATGAGCAGGTTATAGGAAGTATTTGCCGCAACACCACAGATTATTCCACAAATTAGCGGCTTTATCAAAGTACCCCCTATCCGAAGCTCCACCCCCAGCCTGCCCTTAAGAATGGAAAGGCCCGCAGCCAATATAAATCCATAGCATAAAATTGTCCCAACCGGCGCGGCACCGATATTCCACGCCGGTACCGCCAGCAGCAGATAGTTGCTGCCGGCCTTAAGCGCCGCTCCGCACAGCATGAGGCGCACCGGCGTTCCGGTTCTTCCTACCGCCTGGAATACGCTCATCATGGGCGTGGTAATTCCCACCAGCACCGCCCCAATGCCCATGAGGCGCAGCGGGCCCGCCGCAATGGCGGCCTCGGCCATTCTTGCCGGGTACAGCAGCTCCAAAATCGGCCGGGCCAGCGCTGACAGGCCCAGCCCAGCCGGAACCGCCACCAGCGCCGCCAGCTTGAGCATGGAGCGGATACGCTCCTCACACTGGCCCCGCCGCCCCAGCGCCCAGTCGGTGGACAGGGTGGGCAATACGCTGATGCCCAGCGCCACCGTCAGGGAGGGCACCAGATTAAACAGAGAGCTGTTAAAGCTGAACGCCCCGTACAGGTAAGAGGGTACGTCCTCCATCCCCAGTCCGGACGGCAGCAGCCCCGCATATCCCGCCAGCACCGTTCCGGCGTCCCTGGTCATAGCCGCCCCCACCCGGTTCATAATGGTTGCCACATCAATCAAGGCGCTGACGTGGCCCACCGCCGCCGCAAGGCAGACAGGCAGCGCAATCTGGAAAAGCCCCCGGACAATCGCCCCGGTTCCCTCTGGAGCGGGGGCAGCCTTTATATCCGCCTTGGTAATCCCGTCCCCTTTCATCAGCTGGCACAAAAACAGATAGAGCGCCCCTACCGCCGTGCTCGCCGTCACCCCCAGCACCGCCCCGGCGGCGGCAAAGGGCAGCACCAGCTGCCGCGCCTGCTCCAGGCTATCGGCCTCCCTGCCGAACACCATGCCGGTTTGGGCATATCCGGAAAGTCCGCGGTTCATGACCCAGGCTGCCAGCCCGATGCCAAAAACAAGCTTGGCCAAGGATTCCACTACTTGCGAAACGGCGGTGGGCGCCATATTCTGGAGTCCCTGGTGGTAACCCCGGAAGGATGAAATAATGCAGCAGAAGAAGATCGCCGGCGCAATCGCCCCGATTGCAGCTGCTGCTCCGGGGTTTCCGATCAGTCCGGCAAAGCGGGTTGCCCCCAGCAGCATAATCAGCGAGCCAGCCAGCCCGATTCCCATAAACAGCGCCATTGATACGCGCCTGATCCGCCGCATATCCCGCCAGCGGCCTGCCGCCAGGTTTTCAGACACCATCTTGGACACCGCCACCGGGAAGCCCGATACCGACAGCGCATACATTGGGTTGAATATGCTGTAAGCCGACATGAAATAAGACATGCCCCCGGCTCCCAGAATATTGCCCAGGGGTATCTTATACAACATACCGATCACCTTGACAACCATGGTGGCCGCCGTCAATATCATAGCACCCCGCAAAAAGCTCTGTTTATGCGATTGCCGCAACTGACCCTCCCCCTTTTCCCGGTATTCCTAGATAAAGTCTATAAGTCCCAAGCGGGGAATATTCCGCCAGATCGAAAAAAGCGGCGGCAGGGAACGCCTGTTGGCGATTTCCCACCGCGCGCTATCATCCGGTGCATGGAATTAGTATAAGACGTGCCGCATAGCGACGCGGCGCGTCAGCGCCATTTTCAAATAAAAATAGTATTACTCCTGATTATGCTCGTGGAATTCCCCTTCCACATGATCCTCGGCGGCCTTGCGCACCTCATCCATGGCTTCGGCTACCTCGGCGGCGGTGGTGGTAACTTCGTCTTCCTCCACCTGGGCGGCGGCCTTCTTGTCGTCTGCCAGGGAGCTGCCGCAACGGGCGCAGTAGGCATTGGGAAGATCATTTTCTTTGCCGCAGCTGGAGCACTTGACCACTTTTTTGCAATTGAGCACCTGCTGCTCCAGGTTGTCCAGTTTCTCGCAGAGGAGGTCAATTTCTCCGGTGGAAAGATTAATCAGGTCGCTGAAATCCTCATCGCTTTTCCGGGATTCATACACGAACGCGCCAAGCTTGGCATATGCTTTTTCGATATCCCACTGGGTCTGCTTAATCTGGTACTTCAGCTTGCTGATGTTTACGGCTTCGCCGGTTTTTTTGCCGGCGGCATCCGCCACGTTACGCGCCTTGTACAGGAAATCGTCCAATACACTTTCAAATTTTTTCATCACTGCCTCGCTTTCTGGTTGTATACATATTTCCCTCATTATAGTATGGCCCCTCTTGTTTTGCAAGAGATTTCCACAAAACGTTACAATTACTCCCCAATAAATTCACGAAGTAAGGAATTACCTGGAATTAAATTGTAATCCAACGCGGGAAACCGGGTAAGCCCCTGGAAAATCCGATCGATTTCCGGGTAGAGGGCGTAATCCTCCCCGTCCGCCAGCAAATCCTTGAGAAGGTCGCGCCACACACAAACCTCGTAGTCGATGGTATTGTCCATTTTCAGGTCAACATCATCCCGGTAAAGATCAATGTTGACCTTCTCGGCGCTCAATACATTTGCCCACTGCCGGAGGGTGGATAAGGGCGGCCAGCCCCGAAATTTGTGATCCCGCGCCATGCGCCGCATCAGGCGGATATCCTTGGGTATAAGAATAACCTCGTCCCCGTTGATAAACTTGGAGCGGACACTGACATAAATCCGGAATATATTCTCCCGGGGGATATCGGAGAGAACCCGGGGATTCAGTGCGTGAATGCCCTCCATAATCAGCACTTCCCCATCCCGAAGGCTGATTGGATGCAACTCCTGGCCGCGTTTCTGCGCGGCAAAATCAAAAACGGGCAAAATGGTTGTTCCTGTTGTCATCAGCTCCTCGAAGCACTTGTTCAGCAGCTCCAGGTCAACCGCCTCGATGGATTCCATGTCCGGCTGCCCGTTGGGCAGCTTGGGATAAGCCTGGAGCCCCAGAAAGAAGTTGTCCATGGATATCACCCTTGCCCCCACACCCAGGGAGATAAGCTGCTCCTTCAGCTTATGGGCGGTTGTTGTTTTTCCCGACGCGGAGGGTCCGCAAAGCAACACAAATTTACATTCGGGCCTTGCCTTTATTTTTTTGGCCGCGCCCAACACCTGACGGTTATAGTAGTCCTCTGATTTTTCCACCAAAACCCCGGGATCCTGAGCCGCCAGCTCGCTGACATCCGCAATTTCAACCGGTGTGTATTTTTTTTCAAGAATGTTTTTCATAGAACTCCTCCACTGAAGATTTTCGCGCCAACAGCTCGTGAAACCGCGTTATATACTCATAGGGGTATTTGTGGTTAAAAACCCGCCTGATATCCCCCTGATAACAGAGCTTTGTTACGCCGCCCGCGCCTGCCGCCAGGATGGTATGTACCTCCTCCATGCTGTAGACGTTGTAGATACCCTCGCCGCCCGGCAGGGAAAATCCCGTGTTCTCCAGATTTTGCAGGGTTCCCTTCTGGCGGTACAGGTAATAGGGCCGGTACCCCTCGCCGTCAAAACGCCTTTGGGCGGTTTGCAGCAGCCCGTCCAAGCCCAACGGGCTGCCGGAGAAGGCGTCCTCCCGTAGGCGGAGGCCGGAGGAGCGCTTGACGGTAAGCGTATGCAGCGTGATGTTTTCCGGTTTCATGGACAGTACCCCATCCAGGGTTTTATTAAAGCTGTCCTCGCTTTCCCCCGGCAATCCCGCGATAATATCCATATTGACGGCGGAGAAGCCATAGTCGCGAACCAGCGCCATGCTTCGCGCCACCTGGGCCGCCGTGTGACCCCGGCCAATAGCCTTCAGAATAGTATCGTCCATTGTCTGGGGATTGATACTAACGCGGCCCACGCCAAATTTTCGCAAAACAGCCAGCTTTTCGGGGGTGATCGTGTCGGGGCGCCCGGCCTCCACCGTGTATTCCCGCAGCGTAGAAAGATCAAAATGGGCGGCAACAGTACCCAGCACCTGCTCCAGCTGGGCCGCGGTGAGGGAGGTGGGCGTCCCCCCGCCTATATACACCGTTTCCAGGGACAACCCCAGCTTCCGTGCCAACCCGGCGGTGACCTCCAGCTCCCGGCAAAGCTTGCCCAGGTAATCGGGAATCAGCTTTTCCGCCTTGTTAATGGCGTGGCTGACAAAGCTGCAATAAAGGCACCGGGTGGGACAAAAGGGAATGCTGATGTACAGGCTGTAGCCATCCGCGCGGGCATCCTTCAGTATATGCCGCTGCGCGTCCGTTGTTGTCAAGGCAAGGGCCAATTTGTGGGGTTTTACCAGATATTCCTTGGAAAAACGGCCGGAAATCTGCTCACGGGTGAGCCCTTGCTCCTCCCATTGGCGGCAAAGACGGACAGGCCGCACCCCGGTGAGTATCCCCCAGGGCGGCGTTATGCCGGTAACTCCGCATAAAATCCCATACAGGAGCACCGCCAGCTGCCGTTCCTCCTCTTGGCCGGGCGCGGCAGAGTCCAGCTCCGCCGTGGCGGCGGTATCGCAAGCGGGATTTTCCAGCCGAACCCGCACCGCCAGGAATACCTTCTCCGGCCCCCGGGTGAGCCGGGTTTCCACAAAATCCCCCGCCGGCCGGGCTTCCTCCTGTACGCAGCGCACCCGCTCTCCGGGAAAAAACAGCCGTAGAATATGCTCCAGCTCATAGGAAAACGTATGCCCCAGGCAGGTAAGCGTAATCATTCGTTGATATAACGGTTGAACTTTCGCTCATACTCCAGGGTGGAGGAATCCCCATGACCCGGATAGACCGTGTAATCCCCCGGCTGGGCGCACAGCTTTGCCAGGGATTGTTTAAGCACCTGATAGCTGCCGCCGTAGAGATCGGTGCGCCCCACATCCCCGCGAAACAAGGTGTCCCCTGTAAACATCAGCTCGCCACAAACAAAGGTAAGCCCCCCCTTGGTGTGTCCCGGAGTTTCCAGCACGCCCACGGTAAGCTCATCCAAGGTGAAGGTATCCCCCTCCCTGGCGGTGGACACCTCATCGAAATACGCGTCCTCCGGCGCCATGCCCCGGGAAACGGCGTTGCTTTTGGCCGGGTCGGTGAGAACCTCCGCATCCCCCTCGCTGATGTACATCTCGATTTCCGGGTAACGCTGCATCAGCTTTTTTACCCCTCCGATATGATCGTAGTGGCCATGGGTCAGCAGGATATACTTAGGCTTTAACTCCCTCTGCTCAATCACCTGTATCAGCTTGTCAGGCTGCGCGCCGGGATCAATCACGATACAGTTGCCGCTTTTGGAAGTCAGCAGATAGCAGTTGGTGCCCAGCATACCCACCGGGATGGTTGTTACATGCATATTCGTTTCCTCCGTCATTTCCGGGGCTTTAGCAGGTCGCTGTCCAGCAGGATGGTCACCGGGCCGTCACACACCATATCTATGGCCATATGCGCCCCAAATTCCCCTGTCTCCAGCCGTTCCAAGCCCAAAGCCCTTGCGATTTGAATAAAGCTTTCATATACAGCCTTTGCCTGCGCGGGGGGAGCCGCCTCGATAAACGACGGCCTCCGGCCCTTTTTGCACTGCGCGTACAAAGTAAAGTTGGAAATAAGCAGGCATTCCCCGCCTATATCCATTAATGACAAATTTAAATTACCCGACGGATCGTCAAAAATCCGCAGCCCCGCCATCTTGTCCGCCATAAACGTACAGGTGGCTTCGTCGTCCCCCGCGCAGACGCCCACCAGCACCATCAGCCCTCCGCCAATGGAACGGATCTCCCCGCCGTCAATGGTCACCGCGGCCCGGGTTACCCGCTGTAGTACCAACCGCATATCGGTTTCCCGCCTTTTTGGTTTTTCTTTGTTTCCCGCCGCCTACTGCACGCTCCGTTCCACCCGGGTAACGCCCTTGATCTTACACAGGGTGCTTATGATATACTTGAGCTGCTCCAGGCTGGAAGTCCCAAAGGTGATTTGAATTGCGGTTTGGTCGTCGGGTTGCTCCCGGGCAATCAGGGAATATACCGGGACACGCAGGTTGTTGAGGGCGACGCTCACATCCACCAACAGTCCGCTGCGATCCTTTCCGATGATATCCACGGTGGATTTAAAGGTTTCACCGGTAATATTGTGGGCCCATTCACAGGATACCCACCGCTCCTTCTGGTTGGGATCGGACAGGGAGCTTTCCACATTGACGCAATCCCGCTTGTGGATGGAAACACCGAATCCCCGGGTGATATAGCCGATAATCTGGTCGCCGGGAACCGGGTTGCAGCATTTGGAAAACTTAACGAGGCAGCTATCCAGGCCCTCCACAATAACGCCGCTGGCCGCCTTGCGGGGCCGCTGGCTTGCAGCCTTTTCCAGCTGTTTTTTCAGCTCCGCCTCGGTGGTGGTTTTATATTCCCGCTGATACATCTCCTTGATGCGGCTCATCAGGTTGCTTAGGGAAAGGCCGCCATAACCAACGGCCGCCAAAAACTCCTCCTCGGAATTCAGATGCTGGTTTTTGGCGATGCGCTTTAAAAACTTGTGCATCTCGTCCGGCTCCAGGACGATGTTGCTGCGGCGAAACTCCCGATCCACATCGGTTTGGCCTTGGCTGATATTCTCCTCCCGGCGCTCACGCTTGAACCAGCTGCGGATTTTGTTCCGGGTGGAGGAGGTTTTGACAATGTTGACCCAATCGCGGCTGGGCCCATGGCCCTTGGCGTTGGTGGTGAGGATGCTGACAATCATGCCGGTCTGCACCTGGGTGTCCAGGGACACCATGCGGCCGTCTATTTTTGCGCCCACCATCCGGTTGCCCACCTCGGAGTGGATGGCGTAGGCAAAATCAATAACGGTCGCCCCCTTCGGCAGGGAGATGACATCCCCCTTGGGGGTGAATACATAAACCTCATCGGTGGAAAGGTCGGTTTTGATGGAGCCGAGAATATCCTGGACATCCACGGTGTCCTTTTGGGATTCCAACAGCTGCCGCACCCAGGCGATTTTATCGTCCAGGGAGTGCCTGGCCGTGATGCCCTCCTTGTATTTCCAGTGGGCCGCAATGCCAAATTCGGCGGTATGGTGCATGTCCCAGGTACGAATCTGCACCTCGAAGGGGATGGCCTCCTGATCCACCACTGTGGTGTGGAGGGACTGGTACATATTGGGCTTGGGCGTTGAGATATAATCCTTGAACCTGTTGGGGATGGGCCGGAACATATCGTGTATTTCGCCCAGGATATTGTAGCATTCAATATCTGAATTCACAATAATGCGGATAGCGTAAATATCATAAATTTCCGCAAAGGCGCGAGCCTGTATATACACCTTGCGGTAGATGCCGTAGATGCTCTTTATCCGTCCGTCAATGTGCACATCGGTATGACTCTCCGCCAGGCGCTTTGCAATCTTGGCCTTGATGAGCTCCAAAAAGCGGTTGCGATCCGTCTCTTTTTCATCTAAAAGCGCCACAATTTCATTATAAGCCACCGGATCCAGATAGCGGAGAGAAAGATCCTCAATCTCCTCCTTGATGGCACGGATACCCAGCCGGTGGGCTAGCGGAGCATAAACCTCCATGGTTTCCAGGGCGATATCCCTTTGCTTTTGCTCCTTCATATAGCCTAGGGTGCGCAGATTGTGGAGGCGATCCGCCAGCTTGATGATAATCACCCGCACATCCTGCGCCATAGCTATGAGCATTTTGCGGATATTCTCCGCCTGCTGCTCCTCCCGGGAGGAATAGGGGATTTTGCCCAGCTTGGTCACGCCGTCCACCAGCAGGGCCACGTCGGGGCCAAACTGCTTGCGGATGGCCGCCAGCTCCACGTCGGTATCCTCCACCACGTCGTGGAGGAGGGCGGCTACCACCGAATCCGTATCCATTCCCAGATCGGCCAGAATCATGGCCACCGATACCGGATGGGTAATATAGGGATCCCCGGATTTACGCTTCTGTCCCTTGTGGGCGGAGGACGCGACGTCATACGCCTGCTGGATTTTCGCCACATCATAGCCGGCGTCATTCAGTTTTATGATTTTTTGCAGATCGTCAAACTCGTATGCGCCATTTATCAATTCTTCATACCCTCAAACCGATTAAAATTTTTGATCGCTCCATATCCACTTTTTCAGTGGCGGGGATCAGCTGAATCCCGGACTCCTCCCCGTATCCGCCGCGGGAAATCAGGCCCATTTCCTCCAACACATCCAATGCGATACACATTTTGGCATAACCCATCTCCTGCGCCCCCAGCCGGTAATACAGCTCGGTGGCCCCATAGGCAAAACCCCCGGCGCTCCGGATATATTTATATACCGCCGCAAAATCACCGCGCTGGGGCAAAAGCTCCTCCCTGGGGCAACGGAGTTCGCCATTCTGATAACAAAGATACCAGGAGCGCTCCTCCAAAATCTTATCCTGCGGGATTCCCGCCAAGCGCAGATCCTGAACCTTCACCGAAAGCTGAGGCTTTCCATTGTACTCTCCCACACTGATATTCGCCAGGACATCCACCCGATCCCCGGCCTTGTAAGGAAATCGCCCTTCGCACATCCGAAAATAAATGGCATAGAGGCTTTCGGCGCCCTCGCTCAACCGGATGCGGAGGTGTTTTTTGTCCGCTGTGGGATAAATCCCTTCAATCCGCCGGTTTTGAAGCAGGAACAACGGCGTGTGATTGCCCTGCCCGAAGGGTTCCAGCAGGGAAAGGGACTTGAGTGCCCCCACCTTCAGATAACGGGGCTCCAGCACGCAGTCCACCTTGTAAACCGGCACCGGCATGGTGTGGCAGCCTGCGGCATAGGCCTGTAGCCGGGCGGTAAAATCCTCCAGCCACACGGTGGGGAGCGTCAGCCCGGCCGCCAAGGTATGTCCGCCGTACTGGGTAAGATGCTCGGCGCAGGCGGAGATGGCCTGTATCAAGGAAAATCCTTCCAGGCTCCGTCCGGAGCCCCGGGCTGTCCCGCCTTCCAGGGACAGCAGCAGGGTGGGCTTCCCGTATCTCTCCATCACCTTGGCGGCTACGATACCCACTACACCGTGATGCCAGCCTTCACCGGAGATTACCAGTATCCTGTGGCGCAAAAGCTGGGGATTTTTTAATAGGATACCCTCAATTTCCGCCATCATGTCATTTTCCGTCTTTTTGCGCTGGCAGTTTTGCGCGTTAATGGATGCCGCCAGCTCGGCCGCATAGGATACATCATCGGTGAGCAGCAGCTCCACCACGTCATCCACACAACCCATGCGCCCGGCGGCGTTGAGCCTTGGAATGACACCGAAAGCCACCGATTCGCTGCCCAGCCGGGCGCCGGTCAGACCGCAGACCTCCAGAAGCGCCGCCAGTCCGGGCCGCTCGGTGTCGGAGAGGCGTTCCAGCCCATGGCGGACAATATTTCGGTTTTCACCGGTGAGACAAACCACATCCGCCACCGTACCCAGCATCACCAGATCGGAGTAATACTCCAGCAGCTCCCGGCCGTCGTCCTCCTCCAGCGCGCAAATCAGCTTGAAGGCCACCCCCACACCGGCCAAATGCCGAAAGGGGTACGGGGAGTCCGTCCGATGAGGATTGACCACCGCCACAGCGGCGGGCAAGGTATCCCGCGGGGTATGGTGGTCGGTGACAACCACCTGAATGCCCAGGTGGCTGGCGTAGTCGATCTCCTCATGGGCGGAGATACCGTTGTCCACCGTGACAATCAAATCAATGCCCTGTTCATGCAGAATGTCCACCGCCGCCTTATTGAGGCCATACCCTTCCTTGACGCGATCCGGTATGTAATAAATCACATCGGCGCCCACCGACTGCAAATAGCTGGTGAGCAGTGCGGTGGAGGTGACGCCGTCACAGTCATAATCGCCATAGACCGCAATCTTTTCTCCTCCATCCAGGGCCCGGCGGATTCTTTCCACCGCTTTATCCATATCCGTGAGCAAATAAGGATCCCAAAGGGCTCCCTCCTCCCCCAGCATGGCGGCGACATCCACCGCTGAACGGTAGCCCCGGGCATATAAAATCGCACAAGGCAGCGGCGGCACTCCCGTCTCCCCACTGATACAGTCAATTAACTCCGGCTCAACCACCGGCAGCACCCATTTTTTGATTCCCACAGGCTTCCTCCAAAAATACGTCTATCTCCCTATTTTAACACTTATTTGCGACAATTTCAATAAAGCCTGCAAGACAACAGGAGGTCTTACAGGCTTTTGGGGAGAAATATCGGCTTACGCCAAGAGAAAAGCGCTTGGCAGCAAGGCGTAGAGCGCCCCCTCCAACAGAACTGCAAGGAACCAAAGCACCGCCGCCGCCGCAAAGCGCGCACAGTAAATCCGCAGGGAATAGGGCTGGGTGTCCCGCTGCCGCAATAAGGCCCATAAGTTGCCGGACAGGTGCAAAGCCTCATTGCAGCAAAACAGCATGGCTATGGTGGTAATCACCATGCCCGGCAGCATAAACGCGCCAACAAAGCCTGCCGCGCCCGGGCCGTAACGCAGGTAGAGGGAGGCTGCGGAAAAGCCAAAGCCCATCCCCCGCAGCATAGGCGCCAGCACTACCACCGGCCGGGCTACCGCACAAAAACCGCCGACAAACAGGCAGGCCAGCAGCGCCATGCCGCTGGACAGCCCGGAGACTATGTTTTGGGTAAATCCCGCCTCGCGCCTGCGCTGGGAGGCGTTTCCGATGAGCCGGAGCAGGAGCTCCACCAAATCCCCTCCGGCCGTGCGTACCAAAAGGGTGCCGAAAACCACGCCCAGTAAAAACATTCCACCCAGCAGGAGGATTACATGATTTTTTTTTGTGTAATGTGCCAGATACCGGGTGTAATAACGCCTCCGGGAGCCGCTTTGTGAGTTTGTCCGCATCATTGTTCTTCCTCCGCACAGGTCTTTGGTCATACAATGATGTATATGCCGAAACCTAAGAAAAAAGAACCGCTTACGCCGTGCGCATTAAGACTAATTCCGCGTTTGTGTATGGGATAAAAGAACGGATTCGCATTTCCGGTTATTTTTTACCCTTCGCCGTAAACCCCCGCCTCCAAGAGCCTCGCCTTCAGGGCGATGGCGCACTCCAGCCGCTTTTTTTCCAAATCACAGGAGAATGCGTAGGGCTTCAGGATGTCTCCGGCATATTGCATGTTGTTGGCGTTGCAACCGCCGGAGCAGTAGAATTTTGCCCAGCAGTCGGCACAATCGGGCTTTTGATAAACGGTGGCCCGGGAGAAACGCTCTTTTGCGGCAAGGTCGAAGGTACCTTCATAAAGGCTGCCCATCTTCCATTCCTCATGACCGATAAACTGGTGGCAGGGATAGATGTCGCCGTCGGGGGTGATGGCAACGTACTCGTTGCCGCAGCCGCAGCCGCGCAGCCGCTTGATGGCACAGGGCCCCTGATCCAGATCAAGCATGAAGTGAAAAAAGTTAAAGCTGTTTCCCTTCCGCTTTTCGTCCAGCAGGAGGTCGCCCAGGCGTTCGTATTCGCTGAATATTTCAGGCAGATCCTCCCGGGTGAGGGCATAGTCATGGGAAGGGTCGGCCACCACCGGCTCTATGGAAATCTGATCGAAGCCCAGGGCATTCAGTGCGATAACATCATCGGCAAAATCCTTGTTGTATTTAGTGAAGGTCCCCCGCACATAATATTCCTTATCGCCCCGGCTCTCCACCAGCCGCTGGAATTTGGGAACGATGGCCTCATAGCAGCCGGAGCCGTCCACCCGGGCGCGCACCCGGTCGTTTACCGGCTTGCGGCCGTCCAGGGACAAAACCACATTGCTCATTTCCCGGTTGATATATTCTATTTTTTCCCCGTCTAAAAGAAGGCCGTTTGTGGTGATGGTAAATCGGAATTTTTTCCCCCGGGCGGCTTCCCGGCTTCGGGCGTATTCCACTACCTGACGCACCACATCGAAATTCATCAGCGGCTCGCCGCCAAAAAAATCCACCTCCAGGTTTTCACGATCCCGGGACTGCTCCAGGAGGAAGTCAATGGCGCGCCTGCCGGTTTCGGCGGTCATCACCATACGGCCCTGGTTGTAGTCCCCCTTCCCCGCGAAGCAGTAGGCGCAGCGCAGGTTGCAGTCGTGGGATACATTGAGGCACATGGCTTTAACGGGGGACGCCACCATCTTTTCCGCAAAAACGCCGTAATCGTCAGGGGAAAAGAGCTGGCCCGCCTCCTCCAGCCGACGAAGCTCGCCATAGGCTTCCAGGATATCCTGTGAGGGCCAGTCGGCCTCCAGCCGGGACAAGACCTCCGGCGGGCAGGCCGGGGCGAGGGGCGACTCCAACCGATCCAGCAAAGCGAAGACCAGCTCGTCCGCCAAATGTACGGCGCCGGAGTTTACATCCAGAACCACATATTGCCCCGCCAGGGCATATTTATGTATCATAACAGCAGGTACCTCCCTTTCAGATAATTAGCTACAGCGCAAAAATGCCCGCCAACGGCGGACATTCCGGCTGCGTTTTACAGACCAATCAGCGCCTATCTTTCGCACTTCTGATTGGCTACCGTGCAAGAGGTCTTGCAAGCCGACTGGCAGGAAGCCTGGCATTTACCGCAGCCGCCTTTGGCCGCGGATTCCTTTAGGTTGGCTTTGTTGAGGGTTTTAATGTGTTTCATGGATGATTCTCCCTATAAAATAAAGTCGGTGGGAACAGTATAGCATAAAAATCCCTCTCCGTAAAGCCTTGCAGCCTACCGTTTGGAGGATTTGCGCCTCCGCCGCGTGTTGACGCCCAGCACGCCGCCCAGCATGGAGCTGAGCAGGATAAACACCACCTTGAATAACGCGGCAATCCCAAAGCCGCTGTCGCTGATACCCAAGCTGGACAGCAACAGGACAAAGCAAAGCGCCACGCCGCAAATCAGGCCCCAGAGCAACCCGCGCTCCCTCATAAGCCGGGCGCACACATAGCCCCCCACCAGCGCCCCGGCGGAGGCCGCAAAGGTTGCCATCGGATCGACCAGGCCTTGGGGTATGTTCCGGCTGGACATGAGAAGGGAAAAGAGCAGCAGTGCGGCACTACAGGCAACCGTGCCCGCCGCGACGCTTAAAAGTACCGGCTTGATTCCCCGCTGAATCCCCAACCCATCGGGAATTCTTTCCTTGCTTGACATGCAAACGCCCCCTGTTCAAAGTATCTGGTTACCACTACTATATTCAGGGCTTGCCCGCATTATTACCGGGGAAATGGAATAAATTATTTAACCTCCGGAGGGGGAGCCGGTTCGGTTTTGCTGGTCAGGTTAGCCTGGACAGCCCAACGGGCCACACGCACCTTGCTGCGGTCAGAGCCGGTCTCTATCACAAGATAATCATCCTTGACCACTACAACGGTGCCAATGATACCGCCAACGGTTACCAGTTCGTCCCCTACCTCCAGGGAATTGCGCATCTCCTGAACTGCTTTTTCACGTTTTTTCTGCGGCCGGATCATCATGAAGTAAAATACCACCATAATCAGCACGAAGGGAAGGAACTGCACTGCGGCCCCCATAGCTCCGGCATCCGCTGTCATCATAAAGCTCTGCATAAACGCTCCTTTTCCGCCACCAAGCCCTGGTGGCATTCTATATATTTTCAGTAAAATAAATAGGGGACATTTGCCCCCCCAACGAGATCATCAATTAGTATACCGAAAAATCGCGCCTAATGCAAGTTCTTTTTGGACAAGATTCAAATTCTCCTTCCCAAAACGGGAACCATCTCCTCATAGAAGCTTTGGAAGCTGCCCTCCTCCAAGCAGGTGCGGATGCGCTCCATCAGAGTGTTATAAAAGTATAGATTATGCATCACCAGCAGCCGGTAGGCCAAAATTTCCTTTGCGTTCAGCAGATGCCGCAGATAGGCTCTGGAATAGGATCGGCATACCGGACAGCCGCAGCTTTCGTCAATTGGGGCCGGGTCGGTGCGGTATTTGGCATTGCCGATAATGCGGATGCCCTCCCAGGTAAACAGGGTGCCGTGCCGGGCGTTGCGGCTGGGCATTACGCAGTCAAACAGATCTACCCCCCGGTGGACAGCCTCCAGAATATTCACCGGCGTACCCACCCCCATAAGGTAGCGCGGCTTGTCCGGGGGCATGTGGGGCTCTACCGCCTCGATGGTTTCGTACATTTGCTCCGCCGTCTCCCCCACCGCCAGGCCGCCGATGGCATAACCATCCAGGTTCAGGGCGGCGATTTCCTGCATATGGCGGATGCGCAAATCCCTGTAGGTGGAGCCCTGGTTGATGCCAAAGAGCATCTGCCGCGGATTCAGGGTATCCGGCAGGGCGGCCAGCCGGTTCAGCTCCTCCCTGCACCGGCGGAGCCAGCGGGTGGTTCGGTCGATGGAACGGGCGGTGTAGCCGTATTCCGCCGGATTCTCAATGCATTCGTCAAAGGCCATGGCGATGGTGGAGCCGAGGTTGGACTGGATGCGCATGCTCTCCTCGGGGCCCATAAAGATCCTTCGCCCGTCAATGTGGGACTGGAACGTCACCCCTTGCTCCTGAATGGTACGGAGCTTGGCCAGGGAAAACACCTGAAACCCGCCGGAATCGGTGAGAACCGGCCCATCCCACCCTATGAATTTATGGAGCCCCTCCATCTGACGGACGACGCCGTCTCCGGGGCGCAGATGGAGGTGGTAGGTATTGCACAGCTCCACCTGGCATTTAAGCTCCCGCAAATCATGGGAGGACACTCCCCCCTTTATCGCCCCGGCAGTAGCTACATTCATAAAGGCGGGCAGCTGAATCTCTCCGTGTACGGTGGTAAAGCTGCCCCTGCGGGCCTTTCCGGTCATGCTGTGTAGTGTATACATTCTTGTGATTTCCTTTGCGTTAATATAAGTAGCCTAAATAATACGAAATTTCCCCAAAAAAGGTTACCCAATCCTTTGTAATGTCCATGAAAAATTCCTCATTGGCCTCACTCTCCATATCTATTAGCCATTTCCCATGCTGGTTCTTGGTCACCTCCAGGGCGGTCTCGATGGTAACTGTGGCTGCGTCGGGTTCCTTCAGCCTCCCCTCCAGGTAGAGCAGGATATCCTCCGGCGCTACCCCCATCGCTATCAGCTGCGCTAACCGCTCTGTGACTTCGTCTCGCATATTCACGGCGGATATCATAGTGACAGACAGCTTCACATGGGCGGCGGCCCCGGAAACCGTCTCCCCCAGCACCGTATATTGCATCCGGGACATCAGCTCTGTAAGCAGCATAGTTTCCGGTTCATCGTCTAATTCGTAATAATCCACATCCTCACCGGTGGTCTCTGCCAGCCCTACAGGATCCATCTGGCGAAGCGCCTCTAAGAAGCGCGCCGCCACGCTGCCGGGCGTGCCTGCGCCATAGGCTTGCCGGGCTGCGAATGAATCCGCGGCGGATTTTCCCCGGCTCAACTCAACCGCCTTGCGGCCCCATCCGTATTTCGGGCTCCCGGAATTGGCTGGACGTTCCGGAGACGAGCCGCTGTCCGCGGAACCGGATGCCTCATCCCCCCGCGAATCGCCGCCGTATTGCCCAAAGCCGTCACCCACATCCCCGGCTTCCTCCCCGCCGGGCGCTCCGGCTTCGGACTCCGCCGGGGATGGAACCTCCTCCACAGACGCTTCCTGGGATCGGCTGCTTTCCGCCGCCCCTTGCGGCTGTGTTCCGCACGCCGCCAGCGCCGCCGCCAGCGCCAGTATCAGCAGTATCCACCTAAGCCTATGCATCCCCCGGCACCTCCCGAAATCTGTACACCTCATCTTACCGGTATCATTGAAGTTTGTCAATGGCTTTGAAATCCGGGAGGTAACAGCCAGCTATGCTGACGGTTTTAAGTAATTATATAAAATTTAAAACTAAATATTGCATTCGCAAAAAAAATTTGCTACTATAAAGGTGAAAATTAATAATTGAAAGGTAAGGTGAACACAATGCTTTCGGACCGGCTCAAAACCATACGTAAAAAACGAAGGATTACCCAAGAGGAAGTGTCCGTCTTTCTGGATGTGAAGCGCCAAACCTATGGGGCATATGAGCGGGGCGTCTCCACGCCCGACTCCCAGACGCTCAAAAAACTAGCCGATTACTTTGGCGTTTCCACCGAGTATTTTTTCCGAGAGGATAACGAGCTCCCCAGCGTAGTGCAAAACAAGGATGAGGAGTGGCTGCTTATGCTGGCACGCCGCGCCGAGGCCATCCCCCCAAGCCAGCGCGAACGCATTATCAAAGCATTTGAGGAAAACATTGACCTATATCTGGACGCAATGAATTCCTCGGATAAACGAACCAGGAAAAGAAAAACCTCTGAGTGACGCCCCGATACGCCCACGCAAGGGCCACAGCCACCCTGCTCTTGCTGAAGCAGCGGTTGTACAGCCTGCGCATCGACACAAAAAAACTGCGCTACGACAAAAATATTCTAATCGACTCTATGCAGCACTTCTGCCACATGACCAGCACCACCCTCCCCCAGCTCACCGGCGGCAGCGACTGCCTTCAGGACGGCTGCACCTTTATCCGCCGGCACCAGGGGGAAACCAGGCATATTATACTCTATAACGAGGATGCCCGGAGCTCCGGCCGCTTGGGCTTCACGTTAGCGCATGAGGTGGGACATGTCTACCTGAATCACCGGCAGGACGGAGACACCCAGGAAAAAGAGGCCAACTGCTTTGCGGCCCAGCTGCTGGCTCCCATGGTGCTTATCCACGAGATGGCCCGGCAGTCTCCCGTCCGATTAACCCCGGAGGATCTGCGGCAGGTGTTTTCCCTTTCCTATCAGGCTGCGGAAAACCGGCTGCGGGAATTGCCCCGACACTTTTCCCCCACCCACGATGACCTCGCCTTGCTGAAAAAGCTAGGCTATCTTCTTCCCTGTCACGGGGAACCTCTGGTTGATATTTGAATGAGGCGGCATGAATAGGGCCACATCCGAGAAGCGAATGATATAGAACGTCAAAAGACTGCCTGTAGGTGGCAGTCTTTTTTTATTTGCAAACAATATTACCACTCAATAGAATCATTTTTATTCCGGTTAATTTTTGAGAAATCCGTATTTACAAAAGACAGCGTGGATAAAACCAAAAACAAAAGCCCAAACGCAAGCAATATGAACATAGACGTCACAGGAGTAATTACAAAGCCGCCCAGCTGAAACGCCAGCTCCTCCTTAATCAGCTCCGTATGCGGCATGGCAAGCTTCTCCAGGGCCGTCGCCCTAAAAAGGGCAACCGCATATGTCATGGGATTTAGATACCCTATATATACCAGTGTCCGGGGCAACAGCGAAAATGGTATATACGCTCCGGAAATAAAGGTCATCGGCATGGTAATCGCCATTGTTACAACCTGAAAGGTCTGAATGTTTTTTGTGTTCGTGGCAAGAAATAGACCAAAACCAGAAAATACAAGCCCCACAAAAATCATAATCAGGACAATAAAAAGAATCGTAAGCAGCGACGTTACCCGAAAGCCGATAAAAAAACCGACAATCAGGATGAGAAGTCCCTGTAGGGTGGAAATGGTTGCGGAGGATAAAAACTGCCCCGCCGCAACGGTCAATCTGGCCACAGGCGAAACAAGAACCTCCTTCATAAAGCCGGAAGCCATATCGTCTATGGTAGAGGACGAAATCCGCAGGGAAAAATCAAATACGTCCGAAATGATAACACCGGCCAGCATATAGGAAATCGGGTTTTCAATAAACTCGTTTTTAAAAACCGAGCTAAACACATATATAAAGAAGAACGGGAAAATCACCGAAAAAACCATCCGCGTCCTGTCTCTCGCAAACGCCTTGATATTCCTTAACCAGAGAGCAAAAATTGTCTTCATCCCAACCTCCATTCGCCGCCCGGCGGTGATACAAACATATTAATACTTTTTAATACCTTCCGCCTTCACCGCTCTCCGCGCCGGGAAGGGCAAACCCGTCTGATAAGGCTTTGTTTCGCCCGGTCAACGTCCGCTCCCCGCCTTTAAGCTTGAACCTCGCAACGATTTCACCCAGCAGCACGGCTTGCGCGGACATCTGCTGGGACGCCGCCGCCGACTGCTCCGCCGTAGCGGAGTTGGATTGCACGACGATGGAAATCTGCTCCATTCCCCGGTTGATTTCATTGATTGATTTCGTCTGCTCGCCACAGGCCGCGGTAACCTCATTTACAAGGCGGACGCTCTCCCGCGCGTTTTCGGCAACGGCATCCAGGCGGCTGTTGGTCTGCTCCACCATCCGGTTGCCGTCGTTTACCCTTTGGGCGCTTCCCTCAATCAGGCCGGCTGTCTCTTTCGCGGCTTCGGCGCTCTTGGCGGCAAGGTTGCGCACCTCGTCGGCAACCACCGCGAAGCCCTTGCCGTGCTGGCCTGCCCGCGCCGCCTCAACGGCGGCGTTGAGCGCGAGGATGTTGGTCTGGAATGCGATGTCGTCGATAACCTTGATTACCCTGGTAATGCTTTTGGAGCTTTCGTCAATCCCGTGCATCGCCTCAAGCAGTCCGCCCATTGACTGCACGCTGTCCACGATAAGGGATTCCACCTTTTCGTTCGCTTCCTGCGCCAACCTGGAGTTTTCCGCGTTATGCATTGTCTTTTGTTCCATACCGGCAAGGGCGGCGGAAAACTCCTCGATACTCGCTGCCTGTTGGCTGGAGCCGGAAGCCAGCTCCTGCGCGGCCTGCGCCACCTGCTGCGAACCGGCCGAAACCTGACTTGACGATGTGTTGATATCCATAAACATCTTGCCCAGATTATCCACCATGCCTTCAAGGGAACTTCCCATGCTATCCCGCTCCGACAGCTTGGTGACGTTAACCGTCAGATCGCCGCCCGCCACGCTCGCAAGGGCTTGGTTCACGCTCGTCAGGTGCTTAATAAGCTCAATAAACGCTTTGGCGCATACTCCGATTTCATCCCCGCGCTTTGCCTCGTCATCTGCCTGCTTGGCCATTTCAGGAGAAAGCTCCAAATCCCCCCTGACTCCGATCTGCGTGAGTATATCGGCCATAAGGCTCAGCGGCTTGCTGATAAGGCCGGATATATACCTGGCAAAAAACACGGCAATGGCGACAGCGACCGCCAGCACAATAACCAGTATGAGCGTGAGCATGTTATGCAGGTCAATGGTTTTTTGGCTGTCCTCCAGGGCCCAAGCGTCGTTTTGCGTCGTACTCTCCGCGAATCCGTTCGAGATGGGCGGGATGATAGACGCGCCCCTGTCTATAAAGACCTTTTATTCGCAGGAAAAAGATATTCTGATTATTGCAAAAACACAGTGAAAATATGATTGGCATCGTGATGATCCGTGAAATCATCAGAATAATTTTATTAAGCCAAACCATATAGCTTTGCCAA
>Ga0153996_1000185_pt1 | contig 31420 bp, 33 predicted proteins | sample TSNC080MetaG_FD_104728 | JGI IMG/M metagenome (GOLD analysis project Ga0153996, IMG submission 104728) | Attine ant fungus gardens microbial communities from North Carolina, USA - TSNC080 MetaG | ecosystem: Host-associated > Fungi > Mycelium > Unclassified | place: USA: North Carolina, Lumber...
CTGTTTAATAAGATTTTTTTACTAACCGCCAAAAGTCAGTAATCTTATTTTACACTGAGGTATTTTTTCTCTCAACCTTCTTTCTTGGGAATCCCTATATTTTAATTATACAGGAAGCTCCTTCCAGCTTATAGCCCACACCTTTAATCGTGACAATCACTTCGCTTCTAAGTTTCTTACGTAAGTTCTTGATATGAACATCGACGATCCGTTCATCACCGAAATACTCATATCCCCACGCATGGTTCAGCAATTGCTGGCGGTTTAATACCTTGCCGGCATTCAGCATCAGGGTACTTAACAGCTCAAATTCCCGAAAAGTGAGCCGGATACTTTCTTGTTGGTCATATACCTCGTAGCTGTCATAGTCTAAAATAATATCACCGCATTGCAGTTTTTTATGCCCTCCTGGCTGATTGCGAAGCAGTTTTTCTACCCGCTTCACCAAAACTCGGGGCGAAAAAGGCTTAACTACATAATCATCAGCTAATTCATCAAAACTTAAGATCTGCGTGGCTTCATCATCCAGGGCTGTCAGCATCAAAACCGGTTTTTCTTTATGAACCTCCATGGTCCGAATCATTTTCAAAAGCTCCAGACCGTTTATTCCCGGCAGCATAATGTCCAGGATAAACAAATCGATGGCTTCATTCTGGTACAGGGCTGACTGCGCTGCGCTGCCGCTGCCGCAGGATATCACGATATATCCGGCATCTTTCATGTATTCTGATACGACTTCATTGATATCCTTGTCATCTTCAACTACTAATATTGTCTGGGACATATTATTACCCCCTTTGTTGTTATATTGCATTTATCGACAAGATTATCTTACATGATGTGGGGGGATATGTCCATGAAGTTGGTATGAAATATGTAATTAATGTCCATGGGGCCGGAACCGGCAGTGGGGCTTCCGCACTAGCCATGGTATGCATTGACATTTCATTGCTTTTGCAGTATCTTTAAAATAGTGAATTGATTTAATTACCTTGACAGAATTCAAGAAGGAGAGGATGAATAATGGCAAATATTTTTTTGGTATTTCCAGTGAAAAAAAAAGTCAGTCAAAATATTGACAACTGGATTAGTATTGCGGTTACGCCAGATATTTTTACAGAGAAAGACGGAAATCCGGAAAATGATCAAACAAAATTATTAGTAAGGGGTTGGTTATAATTATGACTCGTTTAGATGTCATTCAATTTTTACTAGATGGATTTGAAAACAGATATTATTTAGAAATAGGGGTTTCAAAAGAGGATGATTTTGTTAAAGTAAAAGCAGACTATAAAGTTGGTGTACATCCCCGTGATCCCAGCGAAAAAATTCTGTTTGCGATAAACGATAATTGTGAATATTTTCCTATGACCAGTGATAATTATTTCGAACACTTTACCGGTATAAAAAATCGTGCACAAAATAATTTTTCTTTAATCGCTTTTAATGGATTGCATGAATATAAAACCGCCTACCGCAATATATGCAACGCATTAAATTGTTTATCCGATGAGGGGATCATTGTTGTACGTAATTGTAAGCCGACAAATGAAGTGATTGGTTTGCCTCCTGATAAATATAAATTGGTCAGCAACGATATAAAAGCGCAAAATAAGCGATTATGGACAGGTGATGTATGGAAATCCATTGTTCGTTTGCGTTCATCTCGTGACGACTTGCTGGTTTTTACACTTGATTGTCATTGGGGCTGCGCTATTATTACCAGAGGAGTCCCCGAATCTAAGCTGCAGTTTTCCGAAGAGGACATAAACGCTATGCAGTTTAATGATCTGAATGATCATTGTAATAATTTTTTAAATTTAAAATCTTCTAATTATTTATACACATATATTTTGAGCCAACAAAAAAAGAAGAGAATAAATTTATATGTAGAGAACATCGTATATTGGGAAAAGCATTGCGCGAAAAACTATAATTTACGAGGTCCTTTAGGCACGGTTGAACTGGACAAAGGAATTATTTTACCAACCAAACTGATAATAGATGAAAAATATCCAAATTTTGGCTTGAGCGGTGGTGTTTGTGACTGCGACGGCAACTTTGTAGCCGGAATTCTTAGGGATATATTGGGATTATCGAGCAATCGTACTTGTCAATCTTCATATGAAGTAGATGTTGAAGATTTAGAATTTATAGATGAAACCGTAGTTTATGGAGGAGTTCTCTATCGTCATTTTGGTCACTTCATAATGGAGTCTTTGTGTAGACTTTGGTGGTGGGTTGAGAACAAAGACAAAGGATATAAAATTGTTTTTAACAGCCAGAACGCTAAACGCTATGAATTTTATGAATTGTTAAATATGACCGGTATTAATGATAATGATATCATAATATTAGATAAACCCCAACAATTTAAAAAAGTAATTGTCCCGGAACAATCAGCATATTTCTTTTCAGGATATCATGAAAAATTTTTGAATATATACAATTGTATTCGAAACAGCGTCAAACCGGCGGAATATGAAAAGATATACTTAACGAGGACTAAACTACCTTTAAAAGATACTATTAACGAAGAATACTTTGAGCAGTATTATCAATCAAAAGGTTATAAGGTGATTGCACCAGAGCAGCTTAGTATAAGAGAACAAGTATCAATTATGGCGGGAGCAAGTGAAGTTGTTTGCGTTTCGGGGACATTGGCGCATTTAGTTCTTTTTGCTAAGGATGGCATAAAACTGACAGTATTGGTTCGTTCATCTAGCAGCATGTATCCTGCGCAGTTATGGTTAGATCGAGCTCGTGATATTGAATCAACCTATATTGATGTTTCAATGAATTTATTGCCTACCAGCCATGCAAGGGGGACTTTTCTGTTGTTCCCCACAGAATACTGGCAGAAGTATTTAGCGGATATCGGTGATTGCCCAAATAATATTGATGAAGCTGATATTGACGATTACGCTTTGGAATATATAAAATTGTGGGCAAAGAATTTTGCTGCAGGTAGTAGATTGAAGGATTTAAATAAAGTGACAAGTGTAGACGTAGTTTATGCTCTTAACAAGTTTTTACTTGGAAAAGAAATTGATAAGAATAATTTGAAAAAAATACATTATCTTCATAAAATAGAAGAGAATCTAAGGGAACAAACTGATGAGAATAGCAAGCTTATACAATTGAATCAGGAGTTGATTTACAGTAATTCCATACTGCAGGAAAAATTGGATAATTTTGCCCGTGGTGAACATTCTGGTAATTAGAAATAAAGGCTTTATGCTGCCTGTTCAACAGGCAGCATTGATTACTTCATTTTTGCCTTTATAATATCAGCTAAACTTATATCGACACATCATTTACGCTCATATTAAAACGAATACTCGAAGATGTAAACCCATGTCCGGAACCCATAATTTTAAGATAACAGTGTCTTTGTTATTTTCTTTCCGGATTGAATGCATATTAAAACTCACGCATCAAGTTCACCATTTCAATCGCACTAACAGCGCTGTCAAACCCTTTATTGCCCGCTTTTGTTCCCGCCCGCTCAATCGCCTGCTCGATATTCTCCGTTGTCAGTACCCCAAACAACACCGGAATGTCATTAGCAAGGGATACTTGAGCGATGCCCTTCGTAACCTCATTGCATACATAATCGTAATGGCTGGTACTGCCACGAATAACCGCACCAAGGCAGATAACCGCATCATATTTTTTACTTTTAGCCATTTTCGATGCGATCAGCGGGATTTCAAAAGCCCCTGGGACCCAGGCGACATCAATATCGTCCTCCTTTACATCATGACGCTTTAATCCGTCCAGCGCGCCGGCAAGCAGTTTGGAAGTGATAAACTCGTTAAAACGGGCAGCGACGATACCGATTTTCATATCCTCAGAAATAAGTTTTCCTTCATAAATATTCATTAATTTCTCTCCTCGTCTTTTAATAGTTGACAATATGGCCCATTTTGGCCTGCTTCGTTTGCAGATAGAACAGATCGTGGTCTGTCGCACTCATCTGAATGGGTACCCGCTCGACAATCTCTAATCCGAAGTCGGAAAGCTGATATACTTTATCCGGATTATTGGTCAGCAGCCGTAAGGTTTTAGCACCTAAATCCCGCAGTATTTGCGCACCAATGAAATATTCCCTTAAATCGCCATCAAATCCTAACGCCAGATTTGCTTCCAGCGTATCCATGCCGCCGTCCTGCAATTCATATGCCCGCAATTTGTTGATCAGGCCAATTCCCCGTCCTTCCTGCCGCATATACAGAAGAACACCTCGTCCCGCCTGTTCCATCTGCAGCATTGCCGCCGCCAATTGCTGGCCGCAGTCGCAGCGAAGGGAACCAAAAGCGTCTCCGGTCAGGCATTCGGAATGGACCCGGCAGAGAAGGTCCTTCCCATCTCCAATATCGCCATGCACAAGTGCTACATGGTGTTCCCCGTTAAGCTTGTTAACATACCCGTAAGCTTTGAAATCCCCATATCTGGTTGGCATTTTGGTAACGGCCATGCGTTCTATCAGACAGTCATTCTTCTTACGGTAGTTTTGAAGTGCTTTGATTGTAATGAATTTCAAGTCATATTTTTGAGCTAATGTGATCAAATCCGGAGTCCGCATCATGGTACCGTCCTCTTGCATGATCTCACAGCATAACCCGCACTCTTTCAAACCGGCCAGCCGGAGCAAATCCACCGTCGCTTCCGTATGGCCGCTGCGCTCAAGAACGCCGTTGCGTTTTGCCATCAGCGGGAACATATGGCCGGGGCGGCGGAAATCCTCGGGCTTTATCTTTTCGCCCACGCAGGCGCGGGCCGTAAATCCGCGTTCCGCAGCCGATATGCCGGTGGTCGTTTCCATATGATCGATGGACACCGTAAAGGCCGTTTCATGATTATCGGTATTTGCATCAACCATTTGCGGGAGTTTGAGCTTTTGGCACAGTTCAATGCTCATCGGCATACAAATCAGTCCTTTGCCATGCACTGCCATAAAGTTGACATTTTCGGTAGTGGCAAATTCAGCCGCACAGATAAAGTCGCCTTCATTCTCCCGGCCCTCGTCATCCGTCACCAGGATGATTTTTCCTTGTCGCAAAGCCTCAAGGGCTTCTTCAATTGTATGGAACTGAAACATAATTCCTCCTAATATCCGGCCTTAGCAAGAAAGCCCTTTGTTATTGTTGTTGATTGCGCTGGGACGGCAAGAAATTTTTCGATGTATTTTCCAATGCAGTCATTTTCAAGATTGATGGTGTCCCCGGTACGCTTTTGGGAAAGTGAGGTATTGTCCACCGTATGGGGGATAACTGATACACTAAAATCAACATCTGATACTTTCGCTACGGTCAGACTGATACCGTCAACTGCAACAGATCCTTTTTCCACTATGTAACGCATGATCTTGCGGTCCGCCCTGATCTTATACCAAAATGCGTTGCTGTCTTTTTGAATGGACTGTATTACCCCGGTTCCATCAATATGCCCCGTAACAATATGACCGCCAAAACGGCCATTTGCCGGCATGGCCCGTTCAAGATTGACCGCCCCGCCGGTACGAAGGAGGCAAAAAGAGGAACGGTTTATTGTTTCGGGCATTACATCTGTTGTAAATTCCGCGCCGGTGAAAGAAGTCACCGTTAAGCAAATACCGTTTACTGCAATACTGTCGCCCCGGCTGACGTCATTCAAAACTGACTTTGCGCCAATGGTCAGGACGGCGGAATGAGCTCCTTTTCTTATTCCCCGAACCGTTCCAACCTCCTCAATGATTCCTGTAAACATTAAAGCACCTCGCTTTCCAACATAATATCATCTCCAAACATGGTCACTGTCGGACGCGAAAGCTGGTATGCTCCCGCCGGGACCGCTACCCCCACACCGCCGATGGGTGACTTCGCACTCGATCCGCCGAACAATTTTGGTGCCAGATACACCTGAAGCTTGTGGACAACACCGCTTTCCAGGGCCGACCAGTTCAAAGCTTCACCGCCTTCGAGCAAGATACTGTCAATCCCCTTGCCGCCCAAAGCAGGCATTAATGCCTTCAGATCAACATGTTCGCCCTTTTGTCCCACAATAAAGACTTCACATCCGGCATCCTGATAGGGTCTGGCTTTCGCCCGGTCTGTACAGCAAGTTGCCAGAATGGTTCTATACTGCTGCGCGGTTTGCACTACGTTAGCCGACAAGGGAGTTTTCAGCCGCGTGTCGCAAATGATGCGCACAGGACTCTTACCATCGTGCAGCCGGCATGTCAGCATCGGGTTGTCAGCAACGACTGTGCCTGCCCCCGTCATAATACCGGTATAACGATGCCGATCCCTTTGGACACGCTCGCGGGCCGCTTCCCCGGTAATCCAGCGGGATGCCCCGGTGCGGGTGGCAATCTTTCCGTCCATTGTCATGGCGTATTTCATTACAACGTAAGGTGTCTTATTTTGGATAAAGTGAAAAAACACCTCATTGAGCTTATTGCAATCCTCCTGCAATACACCTTCTGTCACTTCAATCCCGTGCCGCTTCAAGATTTCAATCCCCTTCCCGGCGACCAGCGGATTCGGGTCAGACGAGCCAATCACAACGCGTTTGATCCCGCTTTCCACAATCGCCTCGGTGCAGGGCGGCGTTTTCCCAAAATGGCAGCAAGGCTCCAGTGTTACATACATAGCTGCGCCCGCCGGCGATACGGTGCAGCTCGCAAGGGCATGGCGTTCCGCGTGGAGTTCGCCGTAACGCTGATGATATCCCTCACCAATCACGTGGCCGTCTTTGACGATAACCGCTCCTACCATGGGATTGGGATTGACCCAGCCGCACCCTTTCTTTGCAAGCTCCAAGGCCCTCATCATGTAGTTATTGTCTGTCAAAACACACCTCCTTATCATCAAAAATGCCTTGAACTAATGATCGTTCAAGGCATTTTACACGTACACTGTATCTATTAAAAAATGCTTTGAAACGATAAAAATCATTTCAAAGCAAATAAACGATATACACACCTGTATGCGATTATCTTCTTTCATCCAGACTATACTGTCGGCTTCGGAATCTCACCGAATCATGCCTTGCGGCTCGTGGGCTTTACCACCGGTAGGGATTTGCACCCTGCCCTGAAGATATTATTCAATTATTTGTAAGTATAGCGTAAGGTCAGGTTTCTGTCAAGCTTATTCCGAACAGTTACTGTCTCTACTGTCTCTTATCAAACTAACAATTATGGAAAATTCTGTATTGACAGTTCTCAAAATGACAGGTACTATAATTTTAATTAATAAAATAGTCAGGAGGCACTGTAAATGAGTAATATCCAGAACACTAATGAATTGGAATTTGCTATTTTCTGCATTGAAAGTGTTGCTGCAAAGCTTGGCAAAGATACCGAAGATGTGTATACTGCTCTTACTGAAAAAAGTGATATCTTGAATAATTACATTGTACCAAATTATGAGATTCTCCATACCCAAGGCAAAGACTATATCGTAGATGATATCCTTGACATTATGCAGGAAGAAGGTGTGACCATATGATACTATACCATGGTTCCTCAGTTGAAGTATTGCAGCCAAACTTAAAGTATTCACGCCCCAGGGGTGACTTCGGTCTTGGAACCGCCTCCGCTATGAAAAACCAAACATGCAAATTTGTTTTAGAACTCAAGCAGTTCTTGACAAATACCTGCATTACGATGGGAGTGAAAGAGTATGAATGCAAATCCAATTCTATTACAAAAAAAATATACCAGGGTGATTGAACTCTTTGCCTCTAAAGTGAATATCTCCTTGGACGAGGCTCTGCATTTCTTTTACCACTCTCAGCTATATGACCTTGTGAAAAATGGTATATCTGATATGCACTGCATGAGTGATGATTATCTTGCAGAAGATTTGAAAACAGAGTACACGGTGCCTGACCCCATGAACATTCCCCCGGCATCCTGATAGGGTTTGGCTTTCTCCCGATCTGTACAGCAAGCTCCAAGGCCCTCATCATGTAATTATTGTCTGTCAAAACACACTTCCTTATCATCAAAAATGCCTTGAACTAATGATCGTTCAAGGCATTTTTCATAATCATATTCAAGGGCTATTTTACGGAGCAGGTCACAGACTTCAGCCGCCGGATGCCAGTTTTTTAGAAGCTTTCCAACAGCAGGCACAGAAATTCTGACCCCGAACTTCTCCTGTATCATATCAGCGATCTGCTGCCGACTATTATAATCATTATTGCTTATCTCTTCCAGGATTGCTTCCTCGAAATCAGCGACTTTGCTTTTGCACTCACATGGTGCAGAATTTACAACAATTCGATACGCTACACAGGTCGTAGCATTTTATTTTTTAATTTCCCAATATCCAAAGCGTTTTCCGCCTTTGCGCTCAATAATACCATCTTTAACCATACTATTCATTGATCTCTGTACTGATGCGATTGAGGTTTCCAAAACCCCTGCTATGTCTTTTTGTTTTATCTGGTTGTCTTTTCTTATTTCTGCTAAAATCCTCTTTTCCAAAACATCAGCCAAAACCGCATTTTGATGTTTTGGATTATTGGAAGATACTTTGGAATTTTGGAGTGCAGTAAACTTTACCGTAATATCTCCACCAAGCACCTCATACTCCGGTTCTGATGTTCCGTAATTACCCCAAGCAAAACCTCACGAATTCTAATTTTATCCTGACGGTTACAACCTGTCCATTTTACCAAATTATGAAATGTTAAGATAAAATGCTCAAAACAAATCATATCAAGGATATGTATTTATCCAGGATGTTTGCTTGATAATTCCATCAGCTCCAGATACTTATTCACTACATCCATATTGTCATACACAATATCAAAGGCAATGTAATAATGGTCATCTATATTGGGTGTCAGTTCTCGAACTGCATCAAGAATTCCCTGATTGCTTTGTTTACTCTCTACATTTAAACTGCCATCGAAAGCATAGAGATTTAAGAGATTCCAAAAATGAAACCCTGCACCTGTATCTTCTGTCCACAAAAAGTTCATGCCGTCACCATCTCTCTTTTTAGAGATATTTTACCTTCGTCTTCCTGTAAAACAGCAAAACTATCTCTTGATAAATTGATTCCGTCACAATTCCTTAGAAACAGCATGTATTGATTTGATTTCTCAAAATTGATAAAGCGTCGATCCTCCTCGTTAAGCAGAATATCCGCATTGTCAACCACTATAAAATTCCCTCTGCAATCAGCTAATGATTCATGAAATTTTTCACTTTTGTAATTAAACAGTTTAATTTTCTGATAAGTTTCAGTCAATTTCAAATCTTCTAATAGAGCAAATAAATAGGTTTTTCCCGAAGCACTATCTCCACGAACAATGGTAATTCGTGACGAAAATTTTAAATGGTACTGAAAAGGCGATGCTTCAAAATTGATTTCATTATAAATCATTCTCTTCCTCCCGCCTTTTATATTCTGTTGTCCACCAGTTTTCATAACCTTTTTTACCGATTACTAAATCAGAATCATTAAAAAGAATCTCTTTATCCTCCGCAATGTCTATTCTCTCCGGTCGGCTCATGTAGACACTGATATCCTCCATTGTAAAAATGATATCTAAGACATTCTTGCCACATTCATCTATATTGACTACCCGCTCTGGATTCATCATAATATTTAGTAAGGTCTTGCATCCAGAGGAAAGATTACGTATCGTTCCCACACCATACTTTGTTTCAATGTGCTTATCCTCTGTTAGTTTCGCCTGATCAACCTTCGCTATGGCATGTCGCTCTTTTTCTGTGAAGGTCTGATTACCTGTATTTAAATTAAAATACCAGTCGTTTTTCATAATCCATGATTTCAAATCTTTATGTTTTGTATTCGTATATAAACGTATCACATTATATCACCTCACCTTTTTTTATAATATAGCCAATAGGTCTGCTGTCTGCCTCTTTGTTCCTTCATATCCTTTTCTCAAGTAAATTCAAGCTATAGATATTATACTACACACGGTTATGATTTTTCAAACTAATAATTATGGAATTATTACTGGACTGCAGAGGACATTAAAGAAAATAGCCGGTGTGACCCCCAATGAATTCCGGTCCTTATATGTACTGGGAAAGAACTGGGAGTAAAATCCCAGTTCTTTCTCATACTCCGGCGCCCGCCTGAAGATGAACACATGATTTCAAGTATGCTGCGTCCGCAACCTCAACGCATCCAGCAACACTGCCACAAAGATGATCAATCCATTGATCATCTGCACATAATAGCTGGAAACTCCCAGAATCTGCAGACCCACTTGGATAACCGTAAGTAATAATACGCCGCCCAGCACTCCCAGCACATTTCCCTGTCCACCGCTGCAAGCCACACCGCCGATTACCGTCGCAGCAATATTATTCATATCATACGAAGTACCGAAGGTAGAGGTAACCGCCCCCATATAAGCCGACAGGAAAAAGCCGGCAACACCTGCTAATAATCCGGAGCAGGAAAACGCAATAATTTTGATCTGATCTACTTTGATGCCAGATATATAAGCCGCATCTTCATTGCCGCCCACTGCATACAGGCTTCTGCCATAAGGCGTCTTATTCCATAAAATATACACAAATACGAAAACCAGCACCAATGCAATCGGCAATGTCGGAATCCCGGCGATCCGGCCCTGCCCGAACCACTTATACGTGTCCGGAATATTGGTGATTGCACGCCCTTGGGTAATCACCAGAAAAGCACCCAGTAAAGTCAGTTTAACCGCCAGTGTCTCCACCAATGCCACCGCCTTCAATTTCGCAATCAGCACTCCGTTCATGGCTCCGATCGCCGCCCCGGTGAGAAAGATTGCCAGAATCACGAAAGGTACCGGAGCGCCTCTTTCGGCCAACAATAATCCAACCGTAGCCGAAAACGACATGATTCCCAGCAACGACAAGTCAATCAGGCCAAGCATGATGGCAAAGGACTGGGCAAAAGCCAGAATTCCCAGCACTGTTGCCTGCGAAAGCACATTCCCAATAATGTTCCAGGTGAAAAAACTCGGTTCCAGGCTGCCCACTACAAGCACTGCTAACACTAACAGAATCCACACAATATTATTCATCAATTTCTTTTTTAAAAAAAATATCCTATTATCCACTATTACACCCCCAGGCAGTTCATTTGACAACAGTATCCCGGATATCTAAAACATCCTCATGACTTAAATTATGATTACGAATATCCCGGACCAGCCGTCCGCTGTCAAAGAACAGGATCCGGTCAACTGTACGAAGCAGTTCATCAAAATCATTGGTTAAATACAGTACGGAAGTATCGTGTTCTTTGGCAATCTGGTTGATATTGTTGATAATCTCCTCCCGGCTTTTAATGTCAATCCCGATGGTTGGTTCATCCAGCATTAAAAGCTTTGGCCCAATACTCACCGTCTTTGCCACCACCACCTTCTGCTGGTTGCCGCCGGAAAGACTGCTTAGTTTATCTTCAATTGAATTCGCTTTGATAAAAAAATCCTTAAAATAATCCTTTGCTATCTGCCGGGATCTGCCCTCATCCACAAAGCCAAATCTATTCTTTAAGACAGAATGCAGAAGCGGCAGACTGATGTTTTCTCTGATGGACAGCAGGCCGACAATTCCTTCCTTGTGCCGGTCATAGGATACATACGTGATGCCATACGCCATCGCATCGGACGGATTTCTGATAACCGCCTTCTCGTTATCATATACCTGCAGCTCTCCGCCCGTAATCTTCTCCAGACCAAACAGGGTTCGGCAAAGTTCTCTGGCACCCGAGCCGGGAAAGCCGACCAATCCGGTAATCTCGCCTTCGTACAATCTGACCGATACATCTTTCAGGATTCTTCCCGTTACATGACGGCACTCCAGCAACAGGCGCTTTTCGCTGTTGCTTTTCAGCTTCGGCCGGTTAATCAGCTCCACCTCCTCGCCGGCGATCAGATTCGCCAGTTTTTCTTCACTGAGCACTTCTCCTGCTTCTGCTCCGGCAAAGGATGTTCCATCCCGGATCACCGTCACATCATCTGACAACTCCACAACCTCCTGCAAATAGTGGCTGATAAAGATAAAGGAGGTCCCTCTTGCCTTCAACTCATTGACAAATACAAACAATTCCTGCCGTTCTACCGAAGATAATGCCGTAGTCGGTTCATCCAGAATAATCAGCTTGGCTCCGCCATGCATCGCTCTGATAATATTTACTTTTCTTTGATCAACACCGTTTAATGCCCCGACCCTTACTTTCGGATCCACATGCAATCCATATTTGTCCAATTCCATCTGCGCTTCTTTAAACAAACGATTCCAATCCACAAACCCCTGCTTCGTTTTCGGCCATATTCCCATAAATACATTTTCACCCACTGTTAATGCCGGTACGATACTGGCATGCTGTGGTACGATCTTGATTCCCATATTCTGTCGCTCAAATACCGAATAAGGTGTAATATCCTGACCTTCCAAAGTAACCATCCCGCTGTTTTGCTTATAAATCCCCGCGATAATATTTACAACAGTAGATTTTCCTGCCCCATTTCTTCCCAGCAACGAATGAATGGTTCCCTTCCTGATGGTAAAACTGACATCCTTAAGCGCCTTCGTTGCTCCGAAATTCTTGCTTACATTTTCAACCTTCAGGATCACTTCTTCCATACTCATTTCCCTTCCGCTGCCAACGCTGCAACTCCCCAGTGGCCCTCCTCATTGATATTGGAACTATCCAGTGCATAAGGTGGAACCTGCAGGATTGGGCCTGTATCGCCCGACATAAACTCCGCTGTTTTCCAGTAAAATGAATCATTCGTGTAAGTCCCGCTGGTTGGGACGGTCTGTCCGGCAAAAATATACTGAACCAGCATATCTACCGCCATTGGGCCATAGGCATAGGCATCCTCGACAATAATTGTGTCATAATAACCTTCCTGCAGATACTTCACCGCATCCGGTTCACCGTCTCCGGTCACCAGGATAATATGGTTCTCGTCCCCCACCGGATGCCACATACCGGCAATCTGCAAGGCCTCTGCGCATCCCAGCCCCGGGTCATCCGAGGGGCAATGGACCGCATCAACAGCACCGCTGTATTTTGCAATTACATTGGTCAAGGCTTCCTGTGACTTGGCACGTTCCCCCTCACCCGGCACCTGGATGTATTCAATCTCCGGATATTCCGCCATCACCGAATCAAAACCATCTTTACGCAGCCGCCAGCACTCCGAACTCATAGCACCGTAGACATTGACCACCCGGCCCTGGGGTGTGCCGTACTTTTCAATTAAGGCAGTGACGATCCGCTCTGCCGCCATCTTGCCGCATTTGTAGTTATTGAACTCAATAGTACAGTCCACTACTGCTGTAGAAGCCGGATTATCCACCATAACCACTGGTATTTTAGCTTCTGTAGCCGCCTTTACCACATCATTCAGGGCATCCGAATCAACCGCATTGGCGATAATTGCTTTGGGATGCTTGGAAATAAAATTCTGCATCTGGTCATTTTGTAAAGTAGAATCATTGTTGCAGTTGGCGACACCGAATTTGTAGCCTGCTTCATCCACTGCAGCCTCGACCTTATCTTGTAACGCCACATGAAAATACTGGTTCATGGTCTTTTGGGTGTACACAATCAAGTCACCGTTATTCGTCTCCGTACCTGCGCTGCTGTTTGCCGTACCGGCAGTTTTATTGCTACATGCAGCCAGATTTCCTACCGCCAGAAAAACCATTAACATACATACTAATTTTTTCATAAGCCAAACCCCTTTTTTTATATTTATAGTTTTATCCAAGACTAAGTTATTAAAAACAGGTATAAGCACCGTCAATTTTAAAATCTGCTCCGGTTGTATAGGAACTCATATCTCCGGCAAGATACACTGCAATTGCCTGCAATTCCTCCGGCATTCCCATCCTGTGGACCGGAATCAATCGCTCCCATTCTCCAATCAGCGGAACCAGGTCCGGATCATTCAATGTCATTTCGGTTGCTATGTAACCCGGACTGATGGTGTTTACCCGCACGTTTTTATCTGCCCACTCAACGGCCATATTCCGGGACATGGCAATCACACCTGCTTTGGATGCTGCATAAGAACACTCCTTTTGCGGAATATTGGTAATATGAGCTGACATCGAAGCCGTATTGATAATGGAGCCGCCGCCCTGTTTGATCATGACCTTCCCGGCCGCCTGTGCCGTCAGGAAAGTCCCGCCAAGATTCACGTTGATTACCCGGTTCCAATCCGTCAGATTATCCTCCTCGACCGGCACTCCGTGCCCGATTCCGGCATTGCAGAAAGCAATATCCAACCGGCCGAATTCTTTTAAGATAACTGCTATCATCTCATCTACTTCCTGGGGACTGGTGATATCCGCCTTAATTGCCAGCATCTTATTATGGTTAGCTGCTTCAATTTCCCTGGCCGTCTTCTGCGCCTCCGCCAGGTCCACATCCACTACCGCCACATCCGCTCCGGCTTCTGCCAGTGCAATTGCGATGCATTTACCGATTCCTCTGGCTCCCCCTGTAACAAATGCTTTCTTACCGTCCAGTCTCATCTTTTCAATAATTCCCATCCTTTTTTCCTCCATCCTTTCATTACGCTTCGCCAATAATCTGTACACGCACTTTCCGTTCCCGTCCTCTGGTCTGGTCCATATCCGAAAAATAAATTCTGCCGAATTCACCTAATGTCATCTCCCCCTCCAACAGCGGAATTGTCTCTGAACGTCCCACCAGTACCGAGCGCAGATGGCCATCGGTATTAAGCAGCCACTCCGATTTTTCATCCCGAAGTTCCATTGCATTCCTGCTATGGACCGGACCCGGATGCAGATATTGCCCCTCATATTGGCAAGTCGGAATTACTTTTTCCAGCACATTTATCATATCCTGCAAGATCAGCGGCGTATGCCAGTAAGTCATATCCTCCGAATCTTCCTGCAAAAACACACTACAGCTTGTATGTTGGGAAAATACATTGACCAATCCGTTTTCAATACCTGACTTTGCTACTATCTCCTGAACCCGCTCGGTTATGTCGTCAAAGCTTACTCTTTGGCCGGTTTCCACATTGATAATTTCATGATACACTGACATATTGATTCTCCTCCTTTATTTTCCCCTAAGCAAAGCGAAGGGGACTTTCCTTAATCTTCGCATCGCAGCTTCCATGCCTGGGAAACCGCCGCTATCATCCTTTCCATCATTTCTACCGGCCGGTCCGCTTTCATAATGCCACTGGTGGATCCGGTCCCATCTGCACCGGCTTTTATCATCTCAAAAACATCCTTTTCATCGCTGATCCCGGCTCCGTGCAGGATCGGCATATCCGGTGCCACCCTATGGATCATCTCATTGATCCGGATAATTTCCTGCCTGTCTTCCGGACTGCGGGCTCCTTTCCCAATCAGCGCCGGTGATTCCGCCAACACCATATCCGGACCAAGACAGGCCACTGCCGCCCCTTCTTCCGGGGTTCCCGCACATACCATCGTCGCTAACCCGGCCTCATGCGCCCGGCGGATACAGCCGGATAATTCCGCTAATGTCAACGGCTTCTCCACATGATTCAACAGCACTCCTACCGCTCCGGCGGCTTTCAGCGCTTCCGGCAGCACCGCCCCCACTCCTCTCCCGGGGTAAAGGGAATCCATATGCTGTGCGAACACCCGGATATGCCTGGTCGCCTTCGAAATCGGCCCGATATCCGTGTACTGAGCAGAAAAAATAATATCAATACCGTACTGCTCACAAATCCGATCCGCAGCCACCGCCAGCTCCAGAGCAGCCTCGCCATACACATATGTTTTAGGCCCTATTTCAAAAAACGGTTTTCTTATTTTGAATTCTCTCTCCATCTTTGCGCCTTATCCTATCAGCTGCTGCAAAAACTTTGCTGTTTCTGGCAATGTCTTTGCCGGGTCTCCACAGGTACTGCACTCCAAATTCAAAAACCCTTGATATCCGATTTCCTTCAGCGCTTCAAAACCAGCCTGCCAGTCAATACTTCCATATCCAGGCAGCAAACGGTTGTTATCTCCCAAATGTACATGCTTGATAGATGCTCCCGCATATTTGATACTTTCCGCAATATTGGCCTCTTCTATCGACATATGGAAGAAGTCTGCCAATACACCTGCATTACTCATCTGCAGTTTATCCGTCACATCCTTACAATACCGGATGCTGTTCATATAAGGACTCTCATACCGGTTAATTCCTTCTAAAAGCATCAGGCCTGCGGTTCCTGCCAGAGGACTCGCCACCTCCCGGTACATCATCAGAAATTCCTGCTCCTCTTCTTCTGTCATGGTCGCATATGGATTAAATAATGGCAGTGGATCCTGTGGGCCATATGCAAATTCCAGTTCCGTAACCGCTCCGATCTCACCACAAACTTTGGCTGCCAGTTGATACATCTCCCGGCATTTTCTGCGGAGATCCAGGTCACGGTCCAGTAAATGCCCGTAAATCTTATCACCGAAAACAAATTCACATGGGGTAATACCCGTATGCTCTTTTAGCTCCCGAATCTCCTGATGCAATTCTTCCGTCCAATCTTCATATTCCACAAATACAGCAATGCCATCATAACCCCACTGATAGAGTTTTTGCGCCTTTTCTGTCAAGGTGTTTCCCGGTACCATCGTGTTCGTGCATGAAAGCTTCATCGTTATCCTCCTTTAATTACAACGTTGTAAATTTTCATTAAAATTTTTTGGGCTTTTTTGCCCGGTTTTCAGCGCTTCCAACGTTGTAATCATAATATTCCCTTTCAGCGTTTTTGTCAATATGGTTTTTAAATTTTTTTCTTTTTTGTTCTAATTGCATAAAAATCTTCTTATTTTCTTAGTGAAATCAAATTATTACTGTTTGTTTTGTCTAATTTTATTCTTTTTTTGCAAAGTCAGCAAAATATTGTTCTATTTTCATATTGACAACGTTGTAACAATGATGTAAGCTAAGTTTAGCAAAAAGAAACAGAGAGGAGTGAATGAACTATGGCTGCGCCCGAAAAGAACAAACCGATTACCATTAAATCAATTGCAAAGGAACTGGGAATCTCATTTTCCACCGTTTCCAAAGCCTTAAACAACAATCCTGCCATTAAAGAGGATACACGAGAATTAGTTTTAAAAAAAGCCAAGGAGATGGGATATATGCCCAACTCTCTGGCCCAGGGTCTGCGGAGCAATTCAACGAAGACCATTGCTGTCATTTTTAATGATATTGAAAACCCGGCACTTACCTACATTTTTCGAAATATCTCAATTGAAATGGCCAATTACGGATATACCACGATGATCTTTGATTCCCAGTTCAGTGAAAAAAATGAACGGGCCAATCTCCTGACCGTCCTTTCCAGACAACCGGACTTTGTAATCCTTGAACCGACTACCACCGATTCGGAAAATCTGCTGCTGCTGTCCAACATCACAAACAAGCTGATCCTGCTGGGGGCCCGGCATGAAGCAGTCAATTGTCATCATATCCATGTGGATTATGCGCAGGGCGGTTATCTGGCCGCAAGTGAAATGCTGTCCAACGGCCATAAAGATTTCCTGGTTATTACGGAACCACTGTATTTTCCCATCAGCGAACAGTTTATCCTGGGAGTCCGGCGTGCTTATCAGGAATATGGCCTTTCCTTCAATGAAGAAAGGATCCAAACCACACATGCCTCAATCACTAATGGTTATCAGACAATATTACAATTATGGGATAACCATACGAAGAAATTTACCATTCCCTTTACCGGGGTCATAACCTTTGATGATACCCTGGCACATGGAGTATATAAGGCGGCGGCGCAATTTGATTTAAAAGTTCCGGAGGAGCTAAGTGTCATCGGGTTCGATGACAACCCTCTTTCCGCGTTTTCCATGCCGCCACTGACGACTATCCATCTGCCAAAAGAAAAGATGGCTGAAGGCTGTATCAGCATCCTGCATGCCGTTCTGATCGACAAGCAAACCGATACCCATATTTTCTCCCTGGATCCTTATCTGGTTCAGCGAAAATCCGTATGTAATTTATTGAAACAAAATCTTTTGAATTAATCATAGATCGGAGGCAACACTGTGAATATCATTTCCATTGATCTGGGTACGACAAACATAAAAGTTTCTGCATATGATAAGCAGTTACATACCTTAACTGTGCTTTCCGAAACAGTAACTTATGACCGGAACGGCGACTTTGTGGAATTTGACTGCCAGCACTACTTTTCTTCCATTATCAAAATGGTCCGGCAGGCAGCAGCAGCGGGAAAGGATGCCAACGGCCAGGATGTCATACAGATCGTTCTGACCGGTCAGGCCGAGTCACTGATTATGCTGGATCAGGACGGCATTCCTGTCCATCCTGCCATCTCCTGGCTGGATATGCGCTCACGTAAAGAATGTGCCGAGCTGGCTGCTGCCTTTCATGCAGACCTGTGCTACCACACCACCGGCCAGCCTGAGCTAATCCCTACCTGGCCCATTACCAAGATGCTTTGGATGAAGCAAAACAAGCCGAACGTATATCATCAAACGGCCAAATACCTGTTGTTAAAAGATTATATTATCTATCGCTTATGCGGCCGGATGGCCGGAGACTATTCGATTTACAGTTTTTCACATTATTTCGATATTACAAAAAAAAGCTATTGGGAGGATATTCTCTCCTACTGTGGAATTGAACTGAACCAGTTGCCGGAAGTACTGCCCTCCGGCAGCATCACCGGCACGCTTCTTCCCACATTGGCAGCCTCCTCCCCGGGGCTGACCACCGAGACAAAAATCAATGTTGGCACCCTGGATCATTTTGCCGGCATGATTGGCACCGGCAATATCAAAGAGGGGCAAATCAGTGAATCGGCGGGAACCGTTCTGTCCATTGCCGCACTGGTCAATGAGCCGCTGTTCAGCGACAGCAAGCTTCCACTCAACTGTGGTCCGTTTCCTGATACTTATGTCCTGCTGCCGGTCTGTGAAAGCGGCGGTTTCAGTTTGGAATGGTTTAAACATAATTTCCTTGAAACAGTTACTTTCACCGAAATCAATGAGGTGATAAACCACCGCCCATACAAGACCCCACCGGTATTTCTGCCCTATCTCACCGGTGTGAATGCTCCGGATTTTAACGAAAATGCTTCCGGTGTGTTCTTTGGCATCCGTGCTGCTCATGACAAATACGATTTTGCGTTGGCGATTATGCAAGGAGTAGCCTGTTTACTGAAAAAAAATCTGGATTACATGATGGCGTCCGGAATAAAAGTCAACAAAATCATTTCCACCGGCGGCGGTTCCAAATCTGCGCTGTGGACACAGATCAAATCAAACATTACCCATCAGGTCATCGAAGTGCCGGAAAATGAAGAAGCGCCATGTCTTGGGGCTGCCATCATAGCTGCCGTGTCAGAAGGGTTTTATCCCGATTATGAGGATGCCATTAAACAATGTGTTTCCATAAAAACCAGATATCTGCCGGTTCCCGATGAAGCAGCCGGAAAAGATGAATATCATCAAACTTATCGTGTTTTTAACGAACTGTATGATGCTCTGAGCGAGGTATTTATTTTTAATGCAAGAAATAGGATGGGATAATTTATGAATCACCTGGGCCAAATGATTCCGGCCAATTTCATCATGCAAATATTAGGGCTTGGCGAAAGGCGGATCAAAACCAATCCGCCTTCCCCTACAAGCTCCTATCCCCTCACTCTATTCTTCCCTCATCCAAACCAGCATCTCCCCCTTACCGCGATTATTCCAGCAACAGTAAGGGATTGCCCTAAAAGTATCTTCCACATACTCCGGCGCCCGCCCGCTATAAAGCTTGTCACCGGCCTTTTGGTAATCGATCCGCTTTCCTTTCAGCGCCGCGCACACAATACCGCCCGGAAGCTTCGAATCTTTCGTTTCCACCGGATTCACACTGGTATCGATCATAACGGAAGCCAGCCAGGCACCGTTATCCACCTCCTCCAGACAGTATACCCATGGACCTTTCATCAGGCTGACCTTGCCGATATTGTCACGTACCCTGGGATTACTGTATACAAAGCGAAAAGATACATCCAGTTTGATCTCTATCACATCGCCCGTCCGCCAGCCTCTTTTCAGATACAGATACCCTTTTTCCTGCCGGTACTCCACCGGTTCACCATTTACAGTCACCGTCGCTTCTTTGCTGAACCCGGGTTTTCTGACTGCTATCTCAAAGACACTGTCCGGCGTCTCCGGCATCACCTTCAGCCGTATGTTTCCGTCCCCCGGATAATTTGCCTGCAGCTCCATGACGGTTTTCCCTGCTTTTAATTGGGCCTCAATCCGGCTGCTCACAAAAAGATTGACATAAATCGAGTTCGCTTCCGCTGCATAGATATAATTCCCCAGAGAAGCCAATGTTCTGGCAATGTTCGTCGGGCAGCATGACGTGTCAAACCATAACTGTCTTGTCGTCTTTACATGACCCATGGCAGGGTTTTTCTCTGCAATCTCCGGCACCACCGCCAGAGGATTCACATAGAAGAAATGCTTTCCATCCTGGGCAATCCCCGCCAGCAGCGTATTATACAATGCCTGCTCCACAATATCCGCGTATTTTCCATCTTTTGTAATCTGGAACATCCGGTTGGAAAACATGGCCAGGCCGATGGTGGCGCAGGACTCCGAATAATTCGTATTGTCCGGCAGATCATAATCCGTGGTAAAACGTTCGCCATGGGAAGCAGATCCTATACTTCCGGTAATATACATTTTCTTTTCCACAATATTGTTCCAAAGTACATCACATTGCCTTAAAAGCTCGTCATCCTGAAATTCATAGGCCAGATCTGCCATCGCGCTATACAGATAAACCGCCCGGACGGCATGGCCCTCTGCCGTCACCTGCTCCTTAACCGGCAGATGTGCCTGCGTATAATCCATATCGAAATCTTTAAATTCCGGAAATATATAATTATTGTTAGCAATACAATCCTCACGCAGGAAATAGCAAGGCTTCTCTCCGCGCATTTTCACAAAGTCACGGGCCAGGTTCAGATACTCTTTCCGCTTCGTTACCCGATATAGCTTGATCAGCGCCAGTTCTACCTCCGGATGTCCGGGATAACCGTGAAGCTTTCCCTCTTCCGTTCCAAAAACCTGACACAGGTAATCTGCAAACCGGCAGATAACATCCAGGAATTTTCTTTTCCCGGTGGCTTCATAGTAAGCTACGGCCGCTTCCATCATATGCCCGGCCACATAGAGTTCATGGCCTTCAAACAGGTTTGACCACCGGGGCTTCCCGGTAATCGTATAATACGTGTTCAGATATCCGTCTTCACACTGTGCCCGCGCAATCAGATCGATTGCCTCATCGGCAATTGCCTCCAGCTCTTTATCCGGCTTTTTCGCCAGGGAAAATCCAACTGCCTCCAACCACTTTGCCACATCACTGTCCTGGAACACCATCCCTTGATGTTCCCCTTCCAGATCCTTGCAGGCAATGCGAAAATTACGGATGCAGCTGCTTTTTTTTGCCTCTTTTACATTGTCGTTCAGCAATTTCCACTGGAACGGGAGAATCACATTGGCAACTAAATCCGTATACCCGTTCCAAAAATCATCCTGAAGCTTTATTTTACCTAATGCCACATTATTCAGCTTATTTCTTTGCATACTTTCCTCCGATCCGCGTCCGGTTCCTAAATCTGTTCCTGAATCTGCTCCAGCCCGCGGTTTTTTACTGATTCGCCTTCCACAATTGTGCAGGGAAGCGTAATATTTATATCGCCGACATTGATCCCCTGAATCATATTCAGCAGAAGCTCCATCGAGCGATAGCCCATTTCCTGAAGGGGACGTTCCACTGTAGTAAGTTTGGGAGAGACATATTGGGCGATATCCGCATTATCAAATCCGGTAACCGATACGTCATCCGGTATCTTAAGCCCCAGCTGTGCCGCCGCATGATAGACACCGATGGCCATCTCATCGTTCATGGCTATGATTGCACTCGGATAATCCTTTCGTGACAGAAGCTCCTGCGCTGCTTCTTTCCCTTTCTGATACTTCCAGTCACCCCATAAAACATTCTCCGGATTTAGTTCGATTCCGGCATCTTTCAGCGCTTCGCACACTCCTTGAAAACGCAATTTGGCCGGCTCCGAGGTATCCAGTCCATTGATAATGCCAAAATTTCTGTGGCCTTTTTGAATCAGGCTCTGGGTCAGCTGATAAGCGGTCTTTACATTGCTGTACCGAACAGATGAACTTTCTCCATCCGTATAGCAATAGCAATAAACCACCGGTTTTTGTATGTCATCAAGCACATGGCTGATCTTACGGTCATGCATGCCCACATAGATCACTCCATCCACCTGCATGCCAATCAACACATCCAGCGCTTTATCAATATCCTTCTGAAAAATCGAAATATGTTCAAATTGTGATTCTATCTTGCTAAGCAAACGAAGATTGCTAAGAATCGTATTATATCCCCGGGTTTCCGCTATTTCATTCATCCCGTCAATAATATAAGCCGTATGCCAGACCGTAACATCCTCAACAATAATTCCGATCAGGCACGTCTCATTCTTTCGCAGGCTCTTTGCCAGCATATTGGACCGGTATCCCGTTTCCTTAATAATTTTCTCTACTTTTTGCCTTGTCTCATCACTCACCTGTGCGGTATTATTCAGCACATAGGATACCGTGGCAGTGGAAACCCCCACCATCGCGGCAATCTCTTTTAATGTCACAGCATGTTTGCTCCTCTCCTTGTCTTCTTCATCCTTTCAGGCCTGAGGTCTTGATTCCTTCTACCAGAAAACGAGAACCACATAAATAAAGTATCATTGGCGGTATGATCATGAGCGTACATGCCGCCATGATAGAAGGCCAGTTAATAACAAAGGTATTACCTGAAGTATACATGAATGTGGTCATTAATGCAATTGTCAGAGTCCGCCACCGGTCACTGTTGATATAGAATACCGGCTGGGTCAGTTCATTCCACCAGAATACGCAGGACAACACGCCAATGGTCACAAAGGTTGGTTGCGTCAGAGGCACCAGAACTTTGAAGAACACGCCCATTTTGGAGCATCCGTCGATATAGGCTGATTCATCCAGCTCTTTGGGAATCGAGCGGAAGAACTGGCGGAACAAAAACACATTATAGGGATAAGCAAACCATGCCGGGATGATCATCGGCAGTAAAGAATCCAGCCAGCCAATTTTTCCAAACATAATATACTGGGGAATAATCAATGCAATGTTAGGTATCATCATGGTTCCGACGATAATCGCAAAGATTGCATTCTTACCGGGAAATTCCATTCTGGCCAAAGGATAAGCCACCAAAGAGGAAGAAACCAGTGTTCCCAGTGTCGCTCCCCCCATCAGCAGGACCGTGTTCCGCAAATAAAGGAAATAATTGGAGTTCTTAAAAATATAATTGAAGTTCTCCCATGTAAGGTTCTTTGGCATAATATTTGCGGAGGTGGTGAATTCTGTCAATGTCTTAAACGATCCTGAAAACACCCAGACAATCGGAAAAAACATGATCACGGCAACGATGGATTTTAAGGATATGACACCGATTCTTTCTATTTTTTTCTTTGTTCTTGCAGAATACATCTTCTCACCGTCCTTCCTCTTAATTCTCATAGAAAACAGCCTTTTTGGAAATTGCAAAGATAGCGATTCCAAAACAGCATGCTACAAAAAATAAAACCACCGATAATGCACAGGCATATCCAACCTTCATATTACTGAATGCTTCCTTGTAGACCAGAAGGCTCAATACATGGGTCATTCCATTGGGATCGCCATTCTCACCGGTCAGCGGATACAACAAAGCAAACGAGCCGTTCAATGCACTGGTACATCCCATCACTGCATTGAATAACACAATCGGCGAAATCATGGGCAGCGTCACATTGGAAAACTTACGTAACCCACTGGCCCCGTCAAGATCACATGCCTCATACAATTCCCGCGGCACATCATTCAATGCCGAACGAAAGATCAGCATCATCTGCCCCGTATTGTAAGTAAACAGAGTGATGAAAAATACGGCAAAATAAACGGTATGAGAATCATACAGCCAGTTAATGCTTATATTTTTCCCGGCAAATATCGAAATAACAGCATTTAAAAGACCGGCATCCTTGCCAAAAATCGTCCGGAAGGCATAGGCCAGAGCAACTGACGGAACAACCGAGGGCAGAAAATAACAAAACTGAAATATTCCGTTCAGTCTTTGCTTATAATTCAAAAGCATCGCCATAATCACAGCCCAAATTGCCGTCACCACGATCATGATAATTGTAAAAAATATAGTCACCTTCAATGAATTCCAAAAGGTGGGACTCGACAGCATATTCTTATAATTCGCCAGGCCAATAAATTGGGAGATTCCATTTAGTTTCCGGTTGGTAAGACTGGTGATGAACATAAATCCAATCGGAAACAGGGTAAAACATAGAAAGCCAATAAACCAGGGAGCACAGAATGCATATGCGGTAAGATGATTCTTCCTTTTATTCTTCGAAGCTTTGGAACTTTGATTATTCGCCATAATAATCCTCCTGTCGATTCCCGAATGCACTATTTTGTTCAGAAACGAAAGAGGGCTGCTGCCGGCTTACTGCAACAGCCCCTTTGCATCTTAATAACCGATGGTTTCTTTTGCATACCGGGCGGCCGAATCCACTGCTTCCTGTGGGGTTTTCTGACCTAATACGGCATTGTTGAATTCGCTGACTGCATTATTGGTAACACCGGACGGAAGGCAGGTATAGCCAAATACGCCTGCCGCCAGGGAATCTGTAATTGCCTCCCAGTTTTCGATGGTAGTGGCGGCTTCCACCTTCCATGCCCCCCAAGCCGCAATCGATTTGATGGCAGATGGGTTGCCGCTGGCCCTGGAGTTGATGGTCTGTCCCTCTTCACCCATCAGGTACTCAATTGCTTTAAAAGCCAGCTCCTGATTCTTGCTGTTGGCATTGATACTGTAGAAACCGGTGTGCAATGTGTTATACTTTATTTTGTCCGTGGGAATGGTTGCAATATCCCAGTTAAAGTCCAAACCGGAACCATAGGTTCCAATATGCCGGCCCACCATGTCTGGGTATCTGGCAGAGCGCTTCCATAAATGCTGGTGGAACCATCCGCCGCTTTCTGGGTCAGTTTTTCTGCTGCCGCTTTATAATCAACATAAGACCAGTTATTGTCCGGATATGCAATACTGGCCGCATCAAACATATCCTGATTGTAATACAGGATCTCTGTGGCCGCACACCATGGAAGCCCATAGATGCCGCCAAGACCGTCTGACAGTTTGCTTACGGCATCAATAAACTCATCGGTCTTGATGCTGGAAGCCGCCAAATAATCATCCATGGGAACAATGCCGCCTACCTGTGCGAAGTTGGCAATATCATTTTCCCAAATCACGTAAATGTCTATGGAACTATCCTTTGTGGAAACCATCTGGTTCAGCTTTGATGAATAATCGCTTTCCGGAATAACCGTAACTTCAATCGCAATGCCGGTAGCTTTTTCACATTGTTTGTACATGTTCAGAGCTTCGTCTGCACTGGGCTCATTCCAGACAGCAAGCGTCACCTTGCCGCCGCTTGCAGATGAATCACCGGAGCCGGAGGACTCTGCAGTGCCCGTATTCGTTGCTGCCGGCTGCTGACTGCCGGATCCACAGCCTGCCAGCAGACCTCCGGCCATAGCCGATGCCAACAATACCGCAAGAATTCTTTTCTTGTTCATAATACTACCTCCTAATCAGAATAGTTGCTTTAAACAATTAAATTGTTTATATTTCTTTTCTGTCTAAAAAAAATTATCTAATCGTTTAAATGGAATTATTTACCATTTATATTATATATCGTCTTTACTATTTTGTCAATATGCATAATTTATTGTATTATTTTCTTTTATTATTATGTAATTTTAATATTTAAACCTTTAAACAAGGCTGAATGAAATCCCGTTAAATGTTACAAATAATCATATGGAAAATTATGTTTTTTTTTAGTATAATAGAAATAATGAAATTTTTAACAGCGGTGCCTCTCTATTTAAAATTTCAAAAGGAAGCGTAGGTGATTTGATTGTTTGAAAATGCCAACCCAGAAAATAAACTGTATTTTAAGAGACCCCGCTTGCACCATCAGCTTAAACAATCATTACAAAAACCGTTGACGGTCATCGTTGCCGGTCCCGGATACGGTAAAACCCAGACCGTTTATGAATTTTTACGAGAAAATGGAGGCACGCCGATCTGGCTGCAGCTTTCACAATTTGACAATTTGAACATACGCTTTTGGGAAAATCTTGTTTATGCCATTTCCCTGTTGGATGAAAAACTGGCTTCCGATCTTAAACGGGAGGGGTTCCCCGAAACCATGCAGGAATATAGCAGATTTTTATCTCTATTGTGTAATGCTGCGAAGGAGGATAAACGATATATTTTAGTCTGTGATGATTTTCATCTGATCCATAAAAAAAATATTTTGAACTTTTTCAAAAAACTGATTGAGGCCCGTATCCCTAACCTTTCCATCATATTTATTTCCCGAAAAGAGCCTGATCTGAATTTTATAAGTCTGTATTCCAAAGACATGGTTTCGCTCATAGATGAAGATCATCTCCGTTTCACCAGAGAGGAAATGATTCACTATTTTGAACTGTTGAATGTCGCGCCTTCAGCAAAAGCAATCGCAGACATATACGATCATACGGATGGCTGGATTTTTGCAATCCGCCTTGTGGGATTATCCTTGAGTAAAGATATACACAATGAAAATCGTGCCATCTTAGCAATGGAGCAGAGTATATTTGGGCTGATTGAAAGTGAATTATTCTCCGCCATTTCAAAGGATCTGCAAATCCTTTTAATTAAACTGTCGTTAATTAACACGCTTCCTTTGGATCTTTTAATTGTCCTGTCTGCTCATAACAGGAACCTTGTTTCAGAAGTTAACCAGCTTAGTTCTTTTATACGGTATGATGCTTTTATAAAGACATACAGAATACATCATCTGTTTTTAGAATTTTTAAATGGCAAACAGTTTTTATTAAGCACAGAAGAAAAAATCGAGGTTTATATTAAATCCGCCGATTGGTACATTAAAAACGGATATAGTATGGATGCCCTGACTTATTATGAAAAGGCCGGGGAATATGATAAGATGATAGAAATCATTTCTACTTTTTATGCCCAGTGCCCAAAAGAAACATCTCAATTCATTTTAGATATATTAGACCGAATGCCTAAGAGTATCTATGAAGAAAAACCGATCATACAAGTGATCCACGCTAAATTTGTCCTGAACTGTTTTCGATTTGAGGATTCCCGGCAGGAGCTCCTAAGCATCCTCAAAAAATATGAACGACTGCCGCAGATGGAAGAAAACCGAATGATTCTTGGTGAAAGTTATATTATTCTTGGCATCATCGATTTTATCCGGTGCTGCTATACCGGAGAATATGCCTTTCCGGAATATTTCAGGCTGGCTGACGGATATTTACCCAATGGCAGTACCTTAATCAATAAAGATAATTTTACATTTAATTCAGGTTCTTATAGCTGTTCCGTCGGCAATTCTTTTGCCGGGGATTTTGACAAATTTATTGATGCGATATGCTGTGGTATGACCTACGCCACAAAGGCTACAAATGGCAGTGGTTTTGGTACAAAATATCTATGTTTGACCGAAAAGTCCTATTATCAAATGACCCTAAAGGATGTCAAAAAATATGCCTCACTGACAATAACGGAAGCAATCAGGCAAGATCAGTCTACCACCATATGCATGGCAATCTTTTTCCTGGTCAGAGCAAATATTGCACTTGGTGATTACGGGGAAATCAGGTTTTTATTGGAGCAGCTAAGATTTGTATGCAAGAAATATAATTCACCTGGAAGTTATAAATTACTTGACCTGACAGAGAGCTGGTTTTATATTCAAATCAGGCAGCCGGACAAGGTAGCTGCCTGGATCAAGCGGGACATCGCACATTTGAGTCAGAAAACGATTCCGATCAACTACATATTAGGCCGTTTAGCCCAGGCAAAATATTATATGTCAGAACAAAAATATGATGATCTGTTATCTCATCTGGATAAAGATGAGGAATTAGGTCCGAATCTTTATTTACTGGGAACTCTGGAATACAAAGTGTTAAAGGCGGTTGCTTTATATCAAACGAAAGAAACCAGAAAGGCCATTGCTGTCCTGCAGGAAATTTATGATCTGGCAGTTCCGGATTCTTTGTATATGCCCCTTATTGAAATTGGGAATAAAATGCGTACACTTACGAAAGCAGCTATAAAAGACGAGGATTGCACGATTCCTGATGAGTGGTTAGAAATGATTTCTATAAAATCTTCTACCTACGCCAAAAGGGTTGCTAAAATCATGACCGAATACCGGATCGAAAACCCGGCAAATGATACGTATCCGAATTTAACCAGGAAGGAATTGGAGCTACTAACTGATCTAAGTCATGGGATGTCAAGAGAAGAAATAGCAAGTGATCTGAATTTATCAGTTAATACAGTGAAACATATGCTTCAAATTGTCTTTGACAAACTGGGGGCAGAAAACACGATTGATGCAGTTCGTATTGCAATATCTACGAAATTAGTGAATTAAGCACTTAAGGAGTTTTTGATACCGGTCAGGTGACGGCTCCTTAAGATTAACACCCACGATTTCGCTCCCTAAATATTTATTTGTGAAACTTAATAAAATATATTTATTTTGCTTTTCATAAATACCGGATATGATATAGCGATATTCATTTCCAAGTCCATGGATTAGTGAATTCATTTTACCTATATCTAATTCGGGTAAAACAATGATCACCTTTTCCGCCCGGTTGATATTATCATACATAATCTCTGATAGATTGTTAGGCACGTAATATGTTTCGTTTGCTCTGTCAGATTTCACATGATATCCGAGATCGTGTAAATCATTAATAAGCAATGCAACTTTACCCCCTGGCGCTTCATGCTTTAAAAGGCTTGTTACAAAGACCATATATGTCCCCTCCCCGCAGACTAATACAAATTCATTAATACTTTATGTTAGTTGCCGATTCCAATTTCAATTGTGTGAAAACCATATTTAATATTGTCTTTGTACGGTATAAACAAAGTCGCTTTTTCATCTACCTTCCATAAAAAAGCATTGTTATTATCAATATTATATAATGTGAATATATTGTTGCCGATTGATAATGTGATATCGTCCTCAGTGAATTCAAAATTATCTACCCTTGCATGTAACGTTCTAATTTCATGAAGAAAGATATTTTGAAAATATGGACATGCAATTTTCCAGTTAAAACCAATGATTGTTCCATTACTGAATACATTGATACATTCTTTTGGGGTGATTGAATAATGCTTATACATTTTTTACCTCCTCGTTATTATTAGTTTTATCGATTTTGTCGCGATTCTATTATACAACTAAAAGGAATCGCAAACATCATCCTATTGTTACAAATCTTTAGCTGAACATTAAAACAAAAAACAGTTGACAACAGGCCACAAAAAAGGTACGTTTTTCTATGGAAAGGGGAAACCACTTGAACTTACTAAAATTTATGAAACAGCATGTTCCCATGTATTTCATTGCCATCATCGCTTTGCTGATCTCCATCGTTCTGGATATGATCAGTCCGATGGTCACCGGACGTATCATCGATGGAGTCATCATCGGCGGTCAACTGCAGCTTCTGAACCGGTTTTTACTGACGCTGCTTAGCATTGGTGCCGGCAGAGCTGTCTTCGGCTACCTGAAAGAATATATATTTGATCTGGTCAGTGTGCAGGTCACCTGTGATATTCGCAAAACTGTATTTCAGCACATTCAGAAACTTCCCTTACGCTTCTTCGACAACAGCAACACCGGGGAGCTGCTGGCCCGACTGAAAGATGATGTCGATAAATTCTTCAGCGTTTCCGGTTTTGTGGGTATGCTGATTATTGAATCCATCATTCATGTGGCCGCGGTACTTTTCTGTATGTTCCGGATCAGTCCGAAACTGACCGTCATCCCGCTGATGCTCATGCCGGCGGTGGCTTTTCTGGCGCTTCGCATGGAATCAAAGCTGGGAATTATTTATGACCAGATCAGCGAAGCCAATGCCCGGATGAATACCATCGCCCAGGAGAATCTGGCCGGTGTCCGCACCGTAAAGGCATTTGCCCGGGAAGAATTCGAAATCAAAAAATTCCAGGCCCAGAACCAGGAATATTATACCTTGAATATGAATCAGGCCAAATGCCTGGCCCGCTATCAACCAAACATCACATTTCTAACCAGAATCATGATTTTCATGATCCTCTTATTCGGCGGCTTCATGGTGATGAACGGTGAACTAACCCTGGGAAAGCTTGGTGCCTTTGCCGAATACGGTAATAATATTCTATGGCCGATGGAAATTATCGGATGGCTCAGCAACGAAATTGCCTCCGCTTACGCCGCCAATAAAAAGCTGCGCACCATTATGGTGGAAACCTCCGAGATCAAAGAGCCGGACACACCCTTGCTGCCGGCTGCATTTCAAGGGGAACTGGAGTTTAAACACGTATCCTTCGCCGTAGACAACAACGAAATCCTGAAAGATATCAGCTTTCATCTAAAACCGGGTAAAACCCTTGGTATCATGGGCATGACCGGCGCCGGGAAGACTTCCATTGTCAACCTGATTGAACGGTTCTATGACCCGACGGAAGGCGAGATCTGCCTTGATCAGGTGAATATCCGGCAGTTCCCGCTGAAAGCGTTGCGGCAAAGCTTCGCGCTGGTCATGCAGGACCTGTTTCTGTTTTCCGATACTATCAGCGAAAATATCCGGATCGGAAAACGGGACCGGATTCCGGCACAGACCATCGAAACCGCCGCGTCCCATGCCTGTGCCCACGACTTTATCAGTCGCCTGACCGACGGATATGAGACCGTCATTGGCGAACGGGGCGTGGGACTCTCCGGCGGTCAAAAGCAGCGGATCAGCATTGCCAGAGCCATCGCCAAGGAGACTCCCATCCTGATTCTCGATGACTCCACCTCTGCCCTGGACATGGAGACAGAGTATGCCATTCAGCAGGAACTGGAGCTGATGAAGCATACCTCCAAGATCATCATCGCCCACCGGATTTCAGCGGTTCGCCATGCGGATGAGATTCTGATCCTTCAGGATGGTGAGATCGTGGAACGGGGAACGCATGACGATCTGATGGCGCAAAAGGGATATTATTATGACACCTATGTGGTGCAGTACGAAGAACCGGAAAAGGAGGCAATATAAGTGGCAGTTAATACTTACAAAGATGATGAACAGCAGCAGGAAGTCATGAAAACCCAAACGCTGTTAAGACTATACCGCTATCTGTTGAGTTATAAAAAGACCATCGGAGCAGTGCTTGGCATTATGGCCGTATGC
>Ga0153996_1000187_pt1 | contig 31344 bp, 25 predicted proteins | sample TSNC080MetaG_FD_104728 | JGI IMG/M metagenome (GOLD analysis project Ga0153996, IMG submission 104728) | Attine ant fungus gardens microbial communities from North Carolina, USA - TSNC080 MetaG | ecosystem: Host-associated > Fungi > Mycelium > Unclassified | place: USA: North Carolina, Lumber...
AGGTTTTAAAAATTCCTCTTTTTTTCCTATAATTGCAATAATTCGTGCCAAGCAACTCGACACAGCTAAACGCTTGGCTTCTTAGAATCCCTTTTTTAGGCAAACTATGGACTGTTCAGTAAAGGAACAACGTTAAGTATTAATAATCAATGTAAATTTGCCCACGATTTGACTGCTGATGATATATCGATTGACGAGAACAGGATTAACCTTTCTTTTGAAGATCATAATATAACAAATGTTACCATCGCTCAGAATATTCAAAAAAAACAGAAGTAAGTGTATCTGACGATCTTATTTCTGATGGGGGAATCATCAGGGTAATTAGCAATATAAAAGATTTTGACAAAATTAAAAATGAACTCAGAGAAGCCCAAAAGCTTGCGGAAAAATATCAAAATGAAGTGGAATTTTTACGCTGGGAACAATCTAAGACCGAAGAAATCGTAGCTGAGAGTCCTGAAATGCGAAAAGTAATTAATTTGGCTATTAGAGTTGCTAAAGTAAATTCTACAGTTCTTATTCAAGGGCAATCGGGTGTTGGTAAAGGGGTATTGAGCAAGCTGATTCATAATCACAGCGACCGTAAAGAGGGACCGTTTATTAAAATTGATTGTGGCTCTATACCGGAGAATTTATTATAATCAGAGCTTTTCGGCTACCAAGGAGGTTCTTTTACCGGAGCTGAAAAAGGAGGTAAAATCGGACTATTTGAATTAGCCAATTCGGGGACACTTTTCCTGGATGAAATCGGCGAAAATCCTTTGAATTTGCAAATGAAGCTGCTTCGGGTACTGCAAGATAAGGAAATATTTTTGGCGGTAAAAAGGCTATACCGATAGATATAAGAATCATCGCGGCAACTAATAGAAACCTGGAGGAAATGGTTGAGCAAAAGACTTTTCGAAAAGATTTGTACTATAGATTAAATGTTGTTCCGATTAAAATACCTCCGCTCCAAAAACGAAAAGAGGACATAAAGCCCTGAGCGGACATTTTGCTTGTCATCGCTTCATTATATTACAATGAAGCAAAATTACTTAAAAGCCCAGCGCAAAAAGCTGTTGGCTGGGCTTTTATCCGATGACTTAGCCGCTCTTAACTCCCGCTTCTGTAAGCCGAAGCGGGAGTTAAGAGGCTAAGTTCCTGGACAAGGAGACTAAACTTCAGATGGGGGTAAAAACCCCTCCTGAAGTTTAGTCTCTCTTTATAGAGCTAGTTGCTTATCTAAAATCTCAATATAGCCTAAATCGCCGTTAACCCTGATTAGTTCTCCATCTTTAATGAGTGTCGTGGCGTCATCTACCCCTACTACTGCGGGAATGCCATATTCTCGGGCGACAACTGCCCCATGGGTCATTAATCCGCCAACTTCTGTGATGACTGCAACAGCAGAGGCAAATAGAGGGGTCCAGCCTGGGTCGGTGTGTGGTGCTATCAATATTTCCCCTTTTTTCAAAATAGCATTTTCAGGCCGAAGGATAATCCGAGCAATACCTTCCGCAATACCTGAAGAAACCGGACTGCCGATTATTGTTCCCACGGGAATATTTTCTCGTTTTGGGGGGACAACAACAATTTCGCCTTCGCTTGTCATTACCCGTGGCGGCTTCAAACTTTGATACCTCTCATACGCTTCTTTACGCTTAGCAATTAGCTCAGAGACATTTCCCTTAAAATTATCCTGCAATACCGCAAGCAGCTCATTCAGTTCCAGGAAATATATGTCGTTAGGTTCAGAGATTAAGCCTTTTTGTACAAGTGTTTCAGCTTCCTCCATAATGACCTTCTTGCACTCCCACATTTCGGTAATGAGTATATATTTATGCTGTTCCCGCAATCCGCCTAGATGACGATACACAGCTATCAGCTGTTTTATGATTTTGGTTTTAAAATAGCTGCCTTCAACCGTATCCAAAATAGTGTGGCTCGCCATCTCTGCTTCTTTGTTGCCCTCTGCAAAGCGTTGTCGGTGTTCACCAGGCCGTAGACTTTGAATGTGACTAAACAATGCGGAATTTAATTGCGTAGGTGCTTCGTACCAGCGTGGGGATGTAATATCGATTTCACCGGGACACCTCATTCCGTAGTTATCGATAAACTCTGCAAAAGCACGTCGAAACCTTTCACCACCTGGTACCTGGTCAAGGCCGGAATAGAAGGTTTTACTATTAGCCGTTTTGAGATATTCTTGAACCTCAGGTAGTTCCCGCAGCATATCAGCTAGGTCTCCTAGCTCTAGCCCCATCTCACTTGTCACATTGTTGGGAAGTGATTTATTTAATTTATTAAGTAGCTGTGCTTCGTTTCCAAGCCGGCGTATAATTGCTTTTTTTAACATAGCACTAGAAACGATTCCAGACAAGACATAGGGGATAACATTATTTATTACATCGAGAAGTAAGCTGCTCAATTGTTGCTGAACAATGATTATTCGTTCGGCGCCGTATTTTTTGCTGAGCGATTGCTGTATTCTCTTTCTTCGTTCCTGTGTATATGTTTCAACTGCAGCTATAGCCTCATCTAAATCACCGCCACGGAGAATCTTCCACGCCTTTCCCATGATGGGCGTTGCAATTTTTCTAACAGACGAGAATATTGAAGTATCTGCAAGTTGGCTATCCGCAAGAAACTCAGGTCGCAAAACGATATTAGCTACGGCTCTGCTCATACCTTCATCAATATTCTGAAGAAGCGTCGGCACACCCCTGCGCGCAATTCTATTGTGCAGAATATCTGTAATATCAATAAACAGCCGTCCACCTGCAACTTTGAATATTTTTGAGGGAATAATTTGCTGCAATACGGCTAGGCCGAGTGGTTTCATCGCATGGGTCATCATTTGCATATGACCAAACGATAGTAATATCCGCAAAGGTCGCTCTGGAATGTCTGGTAAAGGATAAAGCGTAGTAATAGGCCGACTTTGGACAATAAACAGCTCATTATTTTCTACGCAAAACTCTATATCCTGGGGTACGCCATAATGCCGCTCAATCTTTCTGCCCAGTGCAGCAAGCGCAGTAATCTGCTTATCAGTTAATGCTTGCTGTTCCTGCTGGTCAGGAGGAATTTCTTTAGTGATCGTTCCGCCTTCGGGCAAAGAATATATGGCGATTTGCTTCTTCGATATCTTTTTACTTACAATAGTATTCTCATTTACTTTATACAAATCAGCCGACACCTGACCGGAAACAAGTGCTTCACCCAAGCCAAAACTGGCGTCAATGGAAACAACCGTGCGATTGCCATTTACAGGGTCGGCTGTAAACATGATCCCGGATGTGTCCGGGATTACCATTTGCTGAATGACTATAGACAGATAGACTTCGCGATGATCAAAGCCGTTTTTAGCTCTATACACAATGGCACGATCTGTAAATAGCGAGGCCCAGCATTTGCGGACATACTGTAGCAGTTCCTCCCGGCCTTTAATGTTTAAATATGTATCCTGCTGGCCGGCAAAAGAGGCATTGGGTAAGTCTTCTGCTGTCGCACTGGAACGAACGGCATAATAATTTTCCGTTCCAAATTTTCCCCAGGCATGGAGAATTTCAGCAATAATTGTTACCGGGATTGCTTGCTGATGCAAATGCTCCCGTATGCTTTGACCTACTTCTCTGACTTGATTTAAGTCAGCGGCGTCAATCGTGCTTAGTTTGGTGAAAAACGCCTCCATTAACGGGCTGGCGGCAACAAATTCCTGATATGCAAGCGTTGTAACGCAAAAACCGCCAGGGACAGGAAACCCCGCCTGCGTCATCTCGCCTAAATTGGCTCCCTTACCACCTACTAGCGGCAGACTGGAACAGTTAATTTGATCAAAAAAAATTACATATTGGTGCATAGCCAATTATCCTTTATATGAATTTCCTTTTACTCACACACAGGATAGTTTGATGGATTTATCAACCCTCTATTCATATTTTGTTTGTGTCCTCGCGAGCCAATAATCGCATAAGCCTTCTTCATAGATTATATCCCTCGATTTTATTCTGACTAAACCGCTTCGTAACTTCCTCTTCTGCAAGCGGGAGTTAAGAGTAGCTAAATCGTTCGGATAAGGTCGCTAAGCTTGTGGGGTAAAAACCCCACATGAAGCATTCATCTCTCTTTATTCCTTCTTTCCTCTCTGCAGTATACCTCCCTTGTAAAAAAATCAAGGTATAGCCAGTCGGCCAGTTGTACGGCCAATGTGCTCCACGGCAATTTGGCCATTCGGTAAAAGTTGCACCAACATCGCCTGCACCATGAATGCTCCAAGCGATGTTGGTGTAGCCTAAATCATAGCAAGAAAATGCTGCTGTGATCCATACAGGAAAGGGAGAATTGGACTTGCGATATATCTATAAGCTGTTTGCTGCACTCACCTGCTTCGTCCTCATTTTATGCGGCGCTAGTTCTTTATACTTTTATTATCAGGAAAAGCCTGATGCTGATATACAATTACCACTATTGTCCATCGTATTACCAGAAACTAGACTGATTGTTATTGCTCCCCATAGTGATGATGAAACTTTAGGCTGTGGGGGTATTATTCGTGATGTACTGGCTGCTGGCGGACAAGTCATGGTAGTCGTCATGACTAACGGCGATAGCTTTACAGTTGCTGCCGAGGAACAATTTCATCGGCCGGCTGTTAATAGCGCTGACTATATACAGCTTGGACATGTTAGGCAGTCTGAAACTTTGCGGGCATTAAAGCGGTTAGGGTTGTCTGAGGACAAGGTCGTCTTTTTCGGTTTCCCTGACCACGGTCTTAGTGCACTGTGGGCAGAAAATTGGAATGTCAGACAACCATACTTGTCTAAATATACCGCTAGTAATCACTCACCGTATAATAACAGTTATCAACAAGGCGTACCTTATGCCGGTCAAGCAGTATTAGCCAACCTTGGGCAAGTCATGTCAAATTTTAACCCTACCTTAATTTTGGCTCCTCATCCTGATGACGAGCATTCTGATCATGCGGCAACCTGGACGTTTGTGGCTGCATCTTTTATTGGGCTAAGTGATAAGGAAATATCACCCAAGCCTGAATTGTATACGTATTTAGTTCACCGTGGCAGCTTCCCCATACCCCATGGGTATAGAAGGGACGAGGTGCTGTTGCCGCCCAGGCCATTGCTGCAGAGCTACAATAGTCAGTGGATGACATATGACATAGATGCTGCTGCCGAATCTATTAAAGAACAGGCTATTAAGGAATATGCCAGTCAATTGCGAGTCCCGATCATGTCAAGCCTGTTAAATAGTTTCATTAGAAAGAATGAGTTGTTTGCAAAGGTCGATATTCCGCTAATTAACCACGAACAGTCAGCAGTCGACTTAACTAGCCTGGCGACATGGAATAATCAAGAACCGATTTTAGTACCTTCACGCGGCGTCAAGCTGCTTGATGTGCTGGAGCCTAGAGCTAAAATCGTAAATGTTTCCGCAGTTAGTCAACATAAGAATATATGGCTGCGTTTTCATATACCTGATTTTTTGTCCAACAAAATGTGGTATAATGTGTCGGTAGTGACATTTCGTATACAGCAGATTGAGCGACAGCGGGAAAAACAAGAATTTTATTTCAGTGCCGTTGATACTAATCTGCCGCTAGACAATATCAGGCGTTTTCAAGATGATGTAATTATTAAACTTCCCCACTCCCCGCAAGGGTTACCCGACTATTTTTTTGTGCAGATACTGACTAAAGATGGGTTCGGAGTGGTATGTCATCATACGGTGTGGCAGCCGGCACGGATACGTCATAGCAACCTGTCCGGCCAAAGCTGGTTTACAAGAGTCTGGAGAGATTCCAGTGTGCGCAGTGAACTTATTTCAGCAAAGATGAAACATCGGGGTTCAGGTGGAGAGACTGCTCAACCTGAACTGAAGCCGCCTATAGAGGCAGGAGCCTTGACCAATGCTTAAGATAAATAGGAGGCGGGTATTTTGGAGCAAATTTTCCAAGCAGTGATCGATTTTATCTCTCTGTGGGGCTATACGGCTATCGTTATTGGTATGGCGCTTGAAAACGCCTGTATCCCGATTCCCAGCGAACTGATATTAGGTTTTGCCGGGTATCTTGTATATCTCGGCCGGTTGGACTTTACGCCGTCTGTCGTCGCCGGAGTAGCCGGCGGACTTATCGGCTCAGTAGTCGCCTATTATATAGGCTTTTATGGTGGTCAGCGGTTTATTGACAAATACGGCCGGTATATTTTATTATCTAAAAGCCATGTCAACTGGGCCCAAAAGTGGTTTGACCGATATGGGCTTAAAGCTGTGTTTTTTAGCCGATTACTGCCAGTAGTTCGAACCTTCATTTCGCTACCGGCCGGTTTTGCCAGAGTCGAATTTGGCAAATTTGTTTTGTATACCTTACTGGGGTCAACTTCCTGGACGATAGGCTTAATTTATGCCGGTCAACTATTAGGGGAAAACTGGACGGTAATCAATACGATTGGCCATGAGGCTAGCTTAGTTGTCGTTATCGGTCTTGTTGTCGCTGCCTTCTATTATTATCGGCGAAAAAATGCCAAGCAAACTACGTAAACAAGTATATGCGCCTGCTGCCGGAAGGATGAATAATAGGGATTATGGTTAATCAAAAGAAAAGTAGTGGTAGTAGCGCCTTGGTAAGAGGAACGCTGGCGCTGACTGTAGCCGGAGTAGTTGTTAAAGTCATAGGTTCATTAAACTGGATTATTCTTTCCCGGGTTTTAGGCGGTGAAGGAATCGGTTTGTATCAGATGGCTTTTCCTATTTATCTTCTTGCTCTTGCCTTATCTTCTGCCGGTATTCCGGTGGCTATTTCGATTATCACCGCCGAAAAGGTAGCTCTCCGAGACTATAGGGGGGCCAACCGTGTTTTTTACTTATCTTTATCACTGCTGGCTGTTTCGGGCTTATTATTGAGCTTGGCTGTCTATTTTGGCGCCGGATGGCTTATTGAGCATCAGATGATCAGAGATGCTAGAGCTTATCCTGCTCTGCTGGCGCTAGCTCCCGCTATTTTCCTTGTTACCATGCTATCAAGCTTTCGCGGGTATTTGCAAGGCTGGCAGCAAATGACGCCGACGGCAGTATCGCAGATTGTTGAGCAACTATTTCGCGTTGGTGCGATGCTGCTATTTGCTGCCTGGATGCTGCCGCAGGGAATTGAGTACGCGGCGGGCGGCGCCAGCATGGGGGCGGGAATTGGTGCTGCTGCGGGGTTAGTTGTACTCATATACTACTACTGTAAATTGCAGCGTACCTTGCCTGCTAGTAATAGTGAAGATAAGCATGTTATACCTGAAGGCGACACGAGTCTGGTGAGCCGGATGGTGAGGCTGGCATTGCCGGTATCGCTGTCGAGTATCATGTTGCCGTTAGTTGCCAATATCGACCTTTTTATCGTACCGGTTAGGCTGGAAGCGGCTGGCTACACAGTCGAGCACGCGACAAAGCTGTTCGGGTACTTGACAGGCATGGCAGTGCCGCTTGTAAATCTTGCTACATTGATAACGGCTGCGCTAGCCACAAGCTTGGTGCCGGCCATGTCTGAAGCCAAGGCGGTTGGTAACCTCCGGCAAATTAAGCACCGTATTGCATCAGCCATAAGGTTAGCCAATCTAGTGACACTTCCCGCAGCCGTTGGACTAGCGGTGCTGGCGACTCCAATGGCATCTGCCGTGTATCATGCGCCGGAAGCAGGCGCGGTAGTGCGGGTTGTAGCGCTCGGGGTATATTTGCTAGGTATACACCAAGTGACGACAAGTATTTTGCAAGGTATGGGTTATACTGCCTTACCGTTAATCAACATGGGTATTGCGGCAGTTGTCAAAGTGGCGCTTAATTGGAAGCTGACTGCGTTGCCGGCGTTAGGTATTTTAGGCGCCGGCTGGGCCACCAATGCTGATCTTGGCGTGGCCGCTGTACTCAATTTGGCGTTTGTCTACCGCTATACCGGGTTTCGGATAGAGCTTAACGGTTTAGTTAAGGTTATGCTTGCGGCTGGTGTCATGGGGGTCGTGCTATATACTGTAAACGGCATATTATCTCACTATACGGCTGGACTTATAACAATAGCGGCAGATATTATTGTTGCTGTTGGGGTGTATGGGATCGTTTTATTACTGCTTAAAGAACTGACTGAGCAAGACCTGATGCGTGTGCCTTTTCTGGGAAGGTACTTGGTTAAGGCGTTTACATTATGCCGCTTATTTAGACGTTGATCTTACACATTGAGTCAAGACTCCCGCCTCTACAGGCGGCTTCAGTTCAGGTGGAGTAGACTCTCCACCTGAACCCCCGATGTTTCAGATTTACTGAAACAAGTTCACTTCCATCTGTAGTGATATTGGAAGAATTTACATCACACATTAAGTGCTTGTAGCCTTTACCCCCGCATATACTGTGACGAGTGTTAGGTGGAGGAAGTGATTTGTGTGAAGTCTATTTTTATCAGAAAGCCTACATTATATTTTTCGGTATTTATGATGCTTATTATATCGATACTCATCTTTGGCCTTACGAATATGGGACTGGATTACTGGGATGAAATAGATATGGCTGCCATACCTAATCAGCCAACCGAACCACCTAAGGGCAAGATTTCCATTGTTATTAAAATTCCTAGTCGCCTATTAGAGCTGCACGAAGACGGCAAGGTCTATAAAAAATACGTTGTAGCGGTCGGGAAAAGTGATACACCCTCACCGATCGGCGAATGGATAGTGGAATGGAAGTCCTATCGGTCAGGTGATGTTTTTGGTACACGCTATCTTTCGCTTAATGTTCCGTGGGGCGGATACGGTATTCACGGCACTAATCAGCCATGGAGCATTGGGCGGTTTGCCAGCCATGGCTGTATTCGTATGCGCAAAAAAGATATTGAGGAGCTCTTCGAATGGGTGCCGGTAGGAACGCCGGTGCGGATTGAAGGGCAGATGCACCAGATTCAGCGCAGTCTCAAGGTGCATACCATGGGCACTGACGTTGTGCAGTTACAGGTGAAATTGAGAGAGCTCGGGTATCTGGAGGGAAGAGCCGACGGCTTTTTCAATAAAGACACCGAAGAAGCCGTTAAACGGTTCCAGCATGACAAAGGGATAAGTGCTAACGGTGTAGTCGACCGGAAGACACTTGATCTTTTGGAACTGTAGCTGTCGAATTAGCTATTATGCTCTGAGGCAACCGGCTAAAACAATTGACAAGAAAAGGTAGCAAAGCTGTCTAATTGGTATTATAATTGGATAAAGGCAGCAAATTTGCCTGGGATAGCTACAGAAACGACCCCGTTTCGTTATAATAACTCCCAGCAGCTAATAAGAACTAGGCAGGTGAGGAAAATGTCGGCAAGTCTTTTAGCCGATACGGTATTGCTCAATGGCATTGTGTATACTGCTGATGAACATGATGCTATTTATCAGGCAGTAGCTGTAAAGCAAGATAAAATAATTTTTGTCGGCAGTAATGAGCAAGTGACCGGCTATATTGGTCAAGATACAAAAAAGATCGACCTCCAAGGAAAGATGGTCGTTCCAGGGTTTATTGACAGCCACATTCATCCGCCAGGGATTGCTCTTTCCGAACTTTATGAAGTACAATTATTTGGTATCAAGACTTTAGCCGGATACCTTGAAGCGATAAAAGACTTTATTGACCGTCATCCAGATGCTGAAGTTGTTTTTGGTCAGGGTTGGTTATGGAGTGCTTTTGAAGGGGAAGAAGTAAACAAAGGACCGAGGAAAGAGCACCTGGATGCTGTGGCGCCCGATATTCCGGTTATCCTCAGGGCTATGGACGGTCATTCCTGGTGGAGCAACTCCAAGGCGCTGGCTATTAGCGGTATAACCAAGGATACTGAGTCGCCTGCCGGCGGTATCATTGAAAAAGACGCAGCTACCGGTGAATTGTGGGGAACCGTCAAGGAAAGCGCTATCTGGCTGATGCATCAGCCGGACTATTCGCTGGAGCAGTACGTGGAGGCGCTGCTGTCATTCCAAAGCAAGATGCACAGTCTAGGGATAACAGGCATTCTGGGGATTATGGGGCGGTTTAGTCCTAAAATCCTCGAAGCATTTAAGTGTATAGCAACCCAGGGGCGTTTGGCGCTTCACGTCCGGGGCGCCCTTGTGATCCAGCCTCAGGACGATGTAGTCTGTCAGCTGGCAGAGCTGGACTGTAGCAGAGTCAACTATCGGTTTCCCTGGTTTAGGATAACGACAGCCAAGTTTTTTGCCGATGGTGTCGTTGAGGGCGGGACAAGCCACCTGCTGGAGCCGTATACGTTAGCGACGGGAAAAGGCGCTGATTACTACGGTGAGCCGCTATGGGACGCAGGCCGGCTTAGTCAAGCATTTTGTCTGGCTAACGAGCGTGGCTATCAAATCCATGTTCATTCTACCGGTGATGCGGCGACGCGTACTGTGCTCGATGGCTTTCAAGCGGCGCAGCAGCAATTGCCTGGCGGTGATTTTCGCAATACAATTACTCATTTGCAGCTTGTCGCACCCGAAGATGTCCCGCGGTTTAAAGCACTAAACGTCATTGCCAGCGTTCAGCCGTATTGGCATTTTAAAAGTCCAAACTGGTGGCGCAATGTTGATTACCGGATTTTAGGCGAGCGGGCCAAGCGTGAATATCCCTTGCAGAGTTTTCTTGACCAAGGCGTTACGGTCGCTTCTTCTTCGGATTATTCAATTACGCCGGTACCCAACCCGCTGTTTGCCATTGAGATCGGGGTCACACGCAATCTTTACAGTGGGCAGGCCTTAGGTGTGCCAGATATAACCGATATGGAAGATGAGCAGCATCTGCTCAATAGAGAAGAACGGGCTTCTCTTGCCGACATGATAAAAAGCTTTACGATCAATGGCGCGTACTCATTGTTCCTTGATCAAGAGACCGGTTCTATTGAGGCCGGCAAGCAGGCTGATCTTGTTGTGCTTGAACAGGATTTGTTTTCGATAAATCCTGTTGACATTGATAAGGTCAAGGTCATGATGACATTCTTTGCCGGAAAATTAGTGTACACAGCCTAATCCGTATCGGCATGGCGTCACCGGATTTTCGTAATAAGATTGAGTTTCTGGGGAGCACGTTCAAAACCGGCGGACAGGTCTTTTTGATGAAGAGAGACGAACGCTTCAGGTGGGGTTTTTACCCCATCTGAAGTTTAGTCGACCTTATCGCAGCGACTTAGCCGCTCTTCACTCCCGCTTACAAAAGCGGGAGTGAAAGACGTGGTCTAGTCATCGGATAAAAAAATATACGTTGTCTGAGCTTTTGACAGGCAGCAACAGGAGGGCTTATTTTTGCGTGGATTGGACACAAATAAGCAGTTAAGCTGCAGCGACTGCGGGGTATTCAACTGCCATACCCGGGCCAAAAGTTTTCCGCAGTTTTGCCTTACGACGGGCGCAGACAAGGCTGAAATCGAAGAAATTGTAGGATTATATTGCGGCGACAGTGTAACAGGCCGGATTGCCCGGACTTCTGCTGAGATTGAGGGGCTGTATTATGGCAAATTAACCAGGGTTGAAGAAATCATTGCGTTTGCTAAGCGGCTAGGGGCTAAGAAAATTGGCATTGCCACTTGTCTTGGACTGATTAGAGAAACGAAAATTTTTGCGCAGATTCTGGCGGCAAAAGGGCTGGCAAGCTACAGTGTGTTGTGTAAAGTCGGTGCTATTGACAAAACTCAGATCGGAATACCGGATGAGTTAAAAGTTAATCAAGGCTGTCATGAGTCGCTGTGCAATCCGGTTATGCAGGCCAGGCTGCTCAATAAAGAGCAGACCGACCTCAATGTAATCAATGGTCTGTGTGTTGGTCATGACTCGTTATTTATTAAATATTCACAAGCACCGATCACAACGCTCATCACCAAAGACCGGGTTACCGGACATAATCCGGCCGCTGCGCTGTACACCAGCGATTCTTATTATAAGCGCCTATTGCAGGAGGAAAAAGACGAATGAACATGTTTCAGCAAAGCTGAAACATGATTCTTTACCGGCTGCTACTCAGGCTTCTTAGATTGTGATTCGTTTTTCCTGTTGACAGGATTTTTTGTCAATGATATACTAATAAAAAAAATAGCTGATCGGTAAAAAACTGAAGGCTGAAGACTGCACCTGTAGGGGGCAATCTTTGGCCTTTTTGTTTTTTGATTTCGGGGCTAACGGTTGCTGGTTGGCAAGTTGAAATGGGGGAGGATCAGCAAGTGAATAGGTTTATTGGTTGGCTAGGGGAAAAGTATCTTGCGCTGGCTCTGCCGGCAGTTTTTCTGGCTATCTGGCAAGCGGCCGGTCACTGGGGGTTCGTGCGCGCCACTCTGCTGCCGCAGCCGTCGGCCATTGTCATAACGCTCATCGAACTGGTGGAAAACGGTGAGTTGTTTGTTCACCTCGGAGTCAGCATTGTGCGGGTAGCCGAAGGCTTTATTATTGGTGCTGCGCTCGGTGTGCTTGTCGGCGTTCAGGTTGCCTTGGTTAAAAAGCTCAGATGTGCTGTTAGCCTGATCTTCGGCGTACTCAGACCCATTCCGGTCATTGCCTGGATACCTGTACTCATTTTGTGGATGGGTATTGATGAAGGCTCCAAGATTACCGTCATTGCCATCGGCAGTTTCTGGACAGTGCTGGTTAGTGTCATTCAGGGTATTAGAAATGTAGATAAAAAATATTTGGAAGTTTCTACAATTTTCGAGAAAGATCAATTTACGCTACTGACCAAAGTCGTTTTGCCGGCAGCATTGCCGGCTATCTTTACCGGCGTCCGGGTAGGTATTGATGTGGCCTGGCGCAGTGTGGTGGCTGCTGAACTGATTGCGGCATCATCGGGTATTGGCTATATGATTATGTACGCCAGGGAGTTATCGCAGATTGATGTCGTACTAGTCGGTGTGTTGTCGATCGGCTTTACCGGCATTATCATTGAACAGTTGCTTAAGCGGCTGGAAAAGCGCCTGCTGAGCTGGAATGTAAACCTGCATGAGTTATAAGGAGTGAGAAAATGAGTTTGTCTCTGACAAAGCCACAAACATTGCATATTGATAACTTGAATAAAACATTCCAAATCGCGGGTAAAACAGTTGATGTGCTCAAAGACATCAACTTGACGGTAAAGCCGGGGGAGTTTATCAGCATTATCGGCCCCAGCGGCTGCGGTAAAAGCACGTTGCTGCGACTTGTTGTGGGGCTGGAACAAGGATTTTCCGGCGAAATGCGGCTCGGTGAAGAAGTGATCAGACAGCCGGGTGTAAACAGGGGGATGGTTTTTCAGGAATCCCGCTTGTATCCCTGGCTGACAGTAGAAAACAATGTGGCTTTTGGTCTGGGAAAAACGGTAAGCAACAAAGAAAAACGGAGCATTGTCCAGGAGCACCTGGAGCTTGTCGGGTTGACCGGCTTTGCCAAAGCCTATCCGCATCAGCTTTCAGGCGGTATGCAGCAGCGGGTCAGCATAGCCCGGGCTCTTGTCAACAGACCACAAGTATTGCTGCTTGATGAACCGTTTGGCGCGCTTGATGCCATGACGCGCATCAATATGCAGCAGGAAATTATCCGGATCTGGCAAGCTGAACAAACTACTATCCTGCTTGTTACCCATGATATTGATGAAGCCATTTACCTGGGGGACAGAGTCATGGTCATGTCCTGTCTGCCGGCCACGGCCAAGTCGGTTATCGCTGTTGATTTACCAAGACCGCGCGACCGCAACAGCATGGAGTTTGTTAGAATCCGTAAAGCCATTTATTCTGAGTTTTTTTCAGATGTGGAAATTCCTGTCGATTATATCATCTAAGTTTTATGAAAAGAGAATAGCTTGGCTGACTGGAAAACCAGAGGCAAATTTATCTAATTAAAGATAGGTTTGTTATTTTTTATTTATACAAGAAATGATTATAAGGAGGCATAAAAATTGGCTGTCATAATCAATGAAAAACTTGTCACCCTGCTGGGTAAGGCTGATACCGTTAAACTTTTGGTAACTACAGATGAAAAAGGAGTACCTCATGCCGTCGTAAAAGAATCACTGCAGCTGGATGATAAGGGCCGGATTATCTATTTCGAATTGCTGGAATCGTCCCATACCAATAAAAATATGGTGCGCAGTATCTGGTATAACCGTCCGGTGACGGTAGCGGTAGCAGGGGCTGGCGGCGAGAGTTACCAGGTCAAGGGAAACACACTAAAAGCCATAGTTAGCGGGCCTTTGTTTCGCAAGTACTACGAGCAGGTCGCTGACCGAAATCGTGATAATAGTTTGGCAACCGTTTGGGTGATTGAGCCGGAGTCCATCGATGACCAGAGTTTGCCTGCCCGGCGCCGTCAACACGAAGCAAACCGGCCGTACTTTAAACACCTTGACCGTTTGGCTAAGTGAACTTGTTTCAACATCGGGGGTTCAGGTGGAGACTCTACTCCACCTGAACTGAAGCCGCCTGTAGAGGCGGGAGTCTTGACTCAATGGTTAAGATAAAAGTGAGAAAGGAATGATACAAAGATGCCACTAGCTATAAAGAAACAGCATACTGATCTGAGGTTGGCTGAACTTGCCGCTAAGTACCCTGATTTTCCCCATCTGGTTATGTTAAAGACCGATATTCAGCGCCGCGGCGTTCACTATACTAACCGGGCGCTGCATGTAGCAAACCCGGCGATCCACCAGTTGGCTGGAACCCATATATTTGGAACACGCGACGGTATTCTGACCCAGCGGCCTGAGGCATTTATCCTGCGTGACGGTACCTCCGTCCTTACCAGCCCGACGCCGCTAGAGGAAAACCCGTACATTGTTGATGTGTGCGGCGGGCGGCTTGTCGTGATAGATGATGGTATCGAGCTTGAAGAGATTGAGTATTGGACGAAGCCTGATTATTATAATTTGACGACAAGCAGCGGCGTTCCCATGAGTCTTATTGCCAGTGCCCGGCCGCAGCGGCTTTATCTTATGCCGAGTCGCTATTGTCATTTTTGGAGCGATAACCAGGGGTGTCTCTTTTGTGATATTGTCAACAACTTAAAACAGCAAAAGGCCGAGCTCAATCTTCCGTCCAGGCTGACGCCCCGTGATGTGGCTGAAACGGTGAAGGAGGCTTTAAAAGAGCCGGGACGCTTTACCGCTGTTTGTTTGACTTCCGGTTCCGATTTTCATGGCGCGGCGCCTTTTGACACTGAAGTTGATTATTATATCGACATTCTCAAGGCAGTGGGAGAGAATTTTAGTGTGCCTAAGTTTCCCAGTCAATTGATTGCTACTGCATTTACGGAAAAACAACTGGAGCGGATTTACCGGCAAACAGGCATTTTGAGTTATACCCCTGATATTGAAGTATTGAATGAACGGTTGTTTGAATGGATCTGCCCCGGTAAGGCCAAATGGATTGGATATCAGGAATGGAAACGTCGGATGGTCCGTGCTGTTGATATTTTTGGCAAGGGATATGTCAATACATGTATAGTAGCCGGGGTTGAACTTGCCAAACCATATGGGTTTACCGATGAGGACGAGGCATTAAAGGCTGTTTTGGAAGAGGCTGAAGACTTGGCCAGTCAGGGCGTAAGCACCGTTTATACAGTCTGGATCCCCCGGCCGGGTTCGCAATTGAGAGGCCAGAAAAACGCCTCGCTGGAATATTATATCAAATTGGCGGTTGGTTTGCACCAGCTGCGGCAAAAGTATAACTTGGCAATTGACCATGACGATTATCGTCGCTGCGGCAATCATCCTGATTCAGACTTGGCGCGGCTGTTATAAGAATGGAGGTTGCTATGAATAAGAAAGTCCTTGCATTGGCCTTGACGTTGATAGTTTTGCTTGGCTTTATAGCGGGTTGTGGACAGAATAAGGTTGTAACAAGTGCGGCGACAATTGAAAAGAAAGCCATTCGTATCGGGTATCAAGCCAGTAGCTCGCTTACTGTTTTAGCTAAAGAAAAAGGCTTTTTTGAAGAGGAATTTGGTAAGGAGGGAACTGTCGTCAGCTATTTTCTGTTTGCGGCAGGACCACCCATGGTTGAGGCGCTAGCCGGAGACCGGCTTGATATTGCCAATTTAGGACCGTTGCCCGCTATTTCCGCCAGGGCTGCTGGTATTGATGTAAAGGCTGTCGGCCGCGCGTATTCTGATGATTATTATTACGGCTTGCTTGTCCGGACTGATTCAGATATCCAATCTGTGAAAGATTTAGCAGGTAAAAAAGTGGCTGTCCAGGTAGGGTCTGGAGCACATTTGTTTTTTTTACTGCTGCTGCAGCAAAACGGACTTAAAAATAGTGACATTCAGGTCGTGAATTTACCTACTTCCGACCATCAGACAGCACTTGCTAGCGGCAATGTAGACGCTGTTGCCACATGGCAGCCATTTGTGGCAATGCTTGAGCTTTCTCAAGCGGGTAAGGTGCTGAGTGATTCAAAAAATGTTATCCAGACAGTTGGTGTTTATTTGGCTAGAAATGAGTTTGGCCAAAAAAATCCCGAGTTAGTCAAGAGTTTCCTAAAAGTTCATCAAAAGGCTGCCGATTATCTGCGCGATAATGCTGAGCAAGCGTCTGCCATCATTTCGAAAGAAAGCAAGATACCGGCAGCGGCTATTGACAAATCAGTTAAGACAATCGATTGGGGTTTACAGCTTACAGAGAATGACGCCAAGACTTTGAACGAAGCCAAAGCCTACCTTAAAGATACTAATGTCCTAAAAAAAGATTTTGATATCAACGAGCTAATTGACAGGAAGTACCTTAATAGTATCTGACAAAGGGCAGAGCCAGAGGCACGTTACTTCATCGGTAGCCTAGTACTTTGATTATCCCAAAAAAGGAGGTGCCTATCATGAGACAGTTAGTAATATGGCTGCCGGCATTATCGCTCATATTCGCCATGGCTGTAGATGTCCTTGTGGAAAATTCCAGTAAGTATATGTTGGTAAAGCATTCCTATTTTCTTTATTTGCTGGCAGTCTTTTTTGTGGTTTTTACAGCCATTGCGATAACGTCCTACTTTAATGACAAGGCAAAATCATGGCTTGCGGAAAAGAGTCTGTTTGTTGCTGTAACGTTTTTATCTCTAAACATAGTGAACGTTGTCACTAAAAAGCTGGGCTTGTTGCCGGTTATCTACTTTCCATCACTTGACAAGATACTTGGTGTTATTGTAGAGGATCGGGAATTCTTGGTTCTATGCCTGGCCTCTTCCGGCAAACTGTTGTTTACCGGCTACTTTTTTGGAGCCATTGCCGGTTTTGCCACAGGCATTGCTATTGGTTTCAGCAAAGTGGCTGCCTATTGGGTCAATCCGTTAATCCGTGTTATCGGTCCAATACCTGCCACTGCCTGGATTCCGTTGGTGCTGATCAGTTTTCCCACTACATTTTCGGCCAGCTCATTCTTAATTGCCCTTGCAGTCTGGTTCCCGACAACCGTTATGACCAGCAGCGGCATTCTGAATGTGCAAAATGCTTATTTTGAAGTGTCCAGCACGCTGGGAGCTGGCAAATATTATCGGATCTTTAAGGTCGGTGTGCCGGCCTCAATGCCGCATATGTTTATCGGCCTGTTCAACGGGACATGCGCCTCTTTTATCACCTTAATGACAGCCGAAATGCTGGGGGTCAGAAGCGGAATCGGCTGGTACATTAACTGGCAAAAGGAGATGATGGCCTATGCCAATGTTTATGCGGGGCTGATTATTATTGCCGTGATTTTTTCCATTCTCATCGTCCTGTTGTTTAAGCTCCGTGATAGTGTGCTCGTTTGGCAAAAGGGAGTGATAAAATGGTAGGAGCAATAAAGATTGAAGGGGTTGTTAAACGGTTCGCCCAACAAGGCGCCGAGGATATTGTAGCTCTTAACGGTATAGACCTGACAATTAAAGCTGGTGAATTTATCTCTTTTATTGGTCCCTCCGGGTGTGGGAAATCGACACTGTTGCGTCTGGTTGCCGGCTTAGGTGAAGCCGATGCAGGTACACTGTACATTGACAATGAAGAAATACGCGAGCCGACGTATGAACGAGGGCTGGTGTTTCAAAACCCAATGCTTTTTCCCTGGCTAAATGTGCATGACAACGTGGCCTTTGGCCTCAGAGCGCGTAAAGTATATAAGTACAACAAGGCTGAGGTCGATAAATTTATTGAGCTAGTAGGGTTAAGCAGCTTCCATAAGTCCTATCCACACCAGCTTTCCGGCGGCATGGCGCAACGGGCATCACTGGCCCGGGCGCTGGTTAATCATCCCAAGGTGCTGCTAATGGATGAGCCGCTGGGGGCGCTTGATGCCTTTACCCGCATGAATATGCAGGATGAACTGATCCGTATATGGCAAGAGCGGCAAACGACGATGGCTATGGTGACTCATGATGTTGATGAAGCCATTTACCTGTCAGACCGTATTGTCGTAATGACGCCACGACCGGGTAAGATTGAAAGCTGTATTGAAGTCCGGCTTTCCCGACCCCGGGCTCGCAGTAACCCGGAATTTCTCAACCTGCGTTCTCGTATTCTGAGAATATTGGATTTTGCCGGTCAGGTAAAAGAGCCAAATTATTACTTATAAGAGGTGACAGCATGAAAATGAGAAAGACACTGGCAACGATCGCCTTGGTCGTGATACTATCCTTATTACTGTTGGCTTGCGGCCAAAAACCGGTAATCAAGCCTGACGATCTTGTGCTGAAAATTGGTTATACAGGCAGTTTGTGCGAGGCTCCTGTGCATATGGCTGTTGAGAAGGGCTTCTTTGCCGAGGAAGGTCTAAAAGTAGAACTCATCAAACTGGCGTCGGGTACAACATTTGAAGCCGTTACAGCCGGAAAAATCGATGCTTCATTTGGCTTGCTTGCCAGCCTTATGCAACCCTTATCTAATGGCTTGCCGATTAAAATTACAACAGGGCTGCATACGGGCTGCGATAAAGTGCTTGTTCCCGTTAACTCCGACATTAAAACGATTGCCGGTTTAAAAGGCAAGCGGATTGGCGTACCCAGCATGACAAGCAGCCCAATCATTTTTGCAAAACGTGCCCTGGCTGATGCCGGCATCAGCGTTAATGAAAAGAATATCGAAGTTGAGTTTGCCGTATTCAGCGCCAGCGATCTGCCGATTGCGCTTAAGAATGGCTCCGTCGATGCCCTGGCAATGAATGACCCGACGGCGGCTGTAGCCCAAAAGGAATTTTCTCTGATTACTTTGGCCGATTCGGCCGTTACTGAACCGTATAAGAAACAATATTGCTGCGCGGCTTATGTCAGCGACAATATTGCTAAAGATTATCCAGAGATTGCAGCAAAATACACCAGGGCATTGCAGAAAGCCAGTGCCTGGATTCAGAAAAACCAAGATGAAGCAGCCAAAATTCAAGTTGAAAAGAAGTGGGTGGCCGGTGACGCTGCCTTCAATGCATCTGTCTTAAAAACGTATAATTATATTCCATCTGTCAAAGGAGCTTATGAAGCTTTTGGAATAACGGCCAAGCGATTACAAGAATTCGGGATGTTAAATGAGAGCGTCGATGTGGAAAGCTTGCATAAAAACAGCTTTCTCTTTTTAAAAGATGTACAGGATACAGTACAATAAAACGAGGGTTGCGTGATAGTTGTGAAGATACTTGACAAATGTTGGAAATTAAGATTATAATTACATATAGTTATTTTCGTGAGCTGATCAGAAAAACTGAAGGCTAAAAGTTATTTCTTACGTTAAGAAAAGCTTTTAGCCTTTTTTTCGTGCTGACTAGTAAAGCGAGAGGCCGGCATGTCATTTTGGTAGGCGCTATATTATATTTAAGAGTAAGCGCTATAGAACCTAATGACAACAAACAATATTATTAATATTTAGCTGATCAGTAAGAAGCTGAAGGCAAAGGAATTCCGGCAGGAACAGACCTTTGCCATTTTAATTTTAAAAGGAGGGGTATACATTATGACGGAAGTTTTGGCCGTAAAAAAGAGAATTGCAGCCGAAAGCCGGACAGAATGGAGTAAGGGGCGAATCAGTCAGATCAGGCCTCTGCCACCGCAGGTATTAGATATCATTATTCATTTTTTGCATACTGTTGACTATGGTTGCTTGATTATGGCCATTCAGGATGGCCATGTGGTAAAAATTGAGAAAAACGAAAAATTTATTATTTCGGCCAAGAGCAGAGAAAAGCGATATGTAAGCTATGATAAGATTCCGGGACAACACCCCGTGCAAGGGCAAATTATCACCGAATTGCAGGATATCGAATTCGGCCAATTGATTATTAGGCTGGAACATGGCCAGGTGGAGCAGATTGAAAAAACAAAAAAACACCGCATACCTGAGCTAGAGGGTATTAATGGCGATGGTATCTAAGTATAGCAACCTTAAACTTCATTCATCAAGGAGGGGTTTGACAATGAGCAAAAAAATTAAGCAAATAGCTATTTATGGTAAAGGGGGAATCGGTAAGTCTACCACGACATCAAATATTAGTGCCGCTTTATCGCAGCAAGGCTATAAAGTCATGCAATTTGGCTGCGACCCTAAAGCCGATTCCACCAATACATTGCGTGGCGGTACTTATATCCCGACTGTGTTAGATACGCTGCGGGAAAAGAGTCAGGTTAAGCCGGAGGATGTTATTTTTAAAGGTTTTAACGGGATTTATTGCGTGGAGGCGGGCGGCCCGGCTCCAGGTGTCGGCTGTGCCGGACGAGGCATCATTACTGCTGTCCAGCTCTTAAAACAGCTCAAAGTGTACGAGGAACTTGATCTAGATATCATCATTTATGACGTACTGGGTGATGTTGTGTGCGGCGGTTTCGCAGTACCCATTCGGGAAGGCATAGCCGAGCATGTTTTTACCGTTTCATCGGCCGACTTCATGGCTCTGTATGCGGCCAATAATTTATTTAAAGGCATTCAGAAATACTCCAATTCAGGTGGTGCGTTGTTAGGCGGTTTAATTGCCAATTCAATCAATGCACCCTATGCCAAAGATATTGTCGATGATTTTGTTGCCAGGACCAAAACCCGGGTCGTCGAATATATTCCGCGCTCGGTTACTGTCACTCAGGCTGAACTGAAAGGAAAAACTTCGGTAGAAGCGGCCCCTAAATCGGAACAGGCTAAAATTTATGCTAAATTGGCTACAAAAGTTATAGAGACGACCGAGTCCAAAGTCCCTTCGCCGCTGGAAAATTCTGAGCTGCGAGAGTGGGCTTCCCAATGGGCCGATCACCTGCTGGCCATGGAAACAGGCGAAGTCCGCGGCAAAGCAGAGGCTATCTAAATATAAATATATCCCCTGGCTGATCAGATGAAACTGAAGGCTGCAGAAATCTTTTCTGCAGCCTTGTCTTTTGCCGGTCGTTTTAAAGATAAAAAAAGAGGTGGATATTATGAGCAACTTTTACCCTGGCAACATACCTGCCCACATTCTGGAAGAAACCCGCAGGCATCCGTGCTATTCAGTTGAAGTGCACCATCAATTTGCCCGCATGCATGTGCCGGTGGCCCCCGGGTGTAATATTCAATGTAATTATTGCAACCGAAAATTTGATTGTGTCAATGAGAGCCGTCCGGGAGTCACTAGTGAAGTATTGACACCGGCGCTGGCTTTGACTAAGTACCGCTTGGTCAAAGAGAAAATTCAGGAGTTAACGGTAGTCGGTATTGCCGGGCCGGGTGACGCTTTGGCTGACTGGCAGTATACCAAGCAGACGATTGAGAAAATCAAGGAGGTAGACCCTGATATTATATTTTGCTTATCGACAAATGGCTTGCTATTGCCAAAGTACGCTCCGGAGATCGTCGACTTAGGCATTCATTATGTTACCGTTACAATGAATGCTATCGACCCGGCGATTGGAGCTCAAATCTATAAGTTTGTGTCCTATGAGGGCAAACATCACGAAGGCACTGAAGCCGCCGCGTTGCTCTACAAAAACCAAGTGGCCGGTATCCGATATTTAATTGAGTACAATGTACTGGTCAAAATCAATATTGTTATGATCAAAGGCATTAATGATCGGCATATTCCGGAAGTAGTTAGCAAGGTTAAGGAACTGGGAGTCTTTATGACCAATATCATGCCCCTCATTCCGGCGCAAGGCAGTGCTTTTGCCGAATTTCCGCAGACCAGCATGAAAGAAATTAATGAAATGCGCAATTTATGCCAGTTAGATATCCGGCAAATGCGGCATTGCCAACAATGCCGGGCTGATGCTGTCGGATTACTTGATGAAGACCGTTCCAGTGAATTTAGGATAAGCAGCAGCCCGGCGTACCAAGCGGCAGAGCCAGTAGTGCCGCAAAGACAGTACCGGATTGCCGTGACTTCTAAATATGGCAAGTTAGTTGATCAACATTTCGGGCATGCATCCGAATTAATGATCTATCAAGGCAATGGCCAGCAATTTAGCTTACTGGAAAAGCGTTCAGTGCACAAATATTGTTCCGGTATGGAAGGGTGCGGCGAGCAAGAGGCCAAACGGGACAGTACCATCCGCACGGTTAAAGATTGTCAGGCCGTGCTGACGATGAGGATTGGCCAGCATGCCAAAGAAAAGCTGGCCGAGCAGGGGACTCGTAGTATTGAATATTGCGACAGTGTGGAAAACGGCTTGCGGCATGCTGTAACTACGTTGTTGGCAGAAGCCGCTGCCGTCAGGAAAGGAGAAAAAGCCGGGTGAAAGAATATGTGGACAGTTTTTGCGGCAGTTGCTTGATATTTCCGGGTTGGTTGTCTTATTTTTACTGTGGCTGAGGTAAGGTGATCCGAAATTTTGTAAATGAGGAGGAATGGTGTAATGAATTATTTTGATCAGAAAGAACCACCGCGGCGTGAAGCTCGATTAGGTGCTTGTATTGCCTGCGGCGGCACGTTAAATAAGCTGGCAAAACGTAAAATGACTTGTTGTTTGCCTGACGGCGAACGCTCTTTTACCCAGAACTCAATCTGCTTGTTGTTGCCGGCATTAGGAATGATGAATAGTATTACTAATAGTGTAGTCTTAATGCATGGCGCCATCGGCTGCGGCTCATCGTCGCATGGTGGCAATGCCGCAGTACGTTCAGGCAATACCCACCGCTGGGGAGTAGTGAAAGACGCAACCTGGCTTTCTACCGCGTTGTCAGAACATGATGTTATTGGCGGCGGTGAGGAAAAACTGGACGGAGCTATCCGGGAAATTGATGAGCGGTATAGTCCGCAAATCATTTTTGTTGTATCCAGTTGCGCTCCCGGAATTATCGGTGATGATATTGACGGGGTAGCCCAGCAGCTACAGCCTGATATTAAGGCTCGTATCCTGCCTGTTCACTGTGAAGGGTTCAAGACCAAAATCTGGGCTAGCGCTTACGATGCGGTATATCACGCCATTGGCCGGACTTTTTTGCAAGAGCCATCTGAGGCGAATCAGGTTAACCGGCTGGAAAAACCGACGATTAACTTAATGAACGTCAGTTCCATGGGGCGGGTAGACGAAGTTGAACTGGAACGACTGCTTGATGCACTGGGCTTTGGCGTAAATATTTTTCCTATTTTTACGCAGCCCGATAAAATGGCGGCTATTACGAGGGCGCAGCTTTCGGTAAGCACTTGCCCCACCCATGACGATTATTTATTGCAGTACCTTAAGGAAAAATACGCTATTCCATATGTGCTGCGCCATATGCCGATCGGTATTGAAAATACGGGGCTATGGCTGAGGGATGTTGCCAAGCACTTTGGTCTGGAGCAGCAGACTGAACAATTCATTGCGGCCGAAGAGCAGGAATTAAAGGTAGCGCTCGCTGAATTTAAGCCGTTTTTTGCCGGCAAAAAAGCTTTTGTCAGCGCCGGTGAGTTTCGAGCCTTATCGACCGCTATTCTTCTGGCTGAACTGGGGTTTGAAGTAGTAGCCGTACGTTCTTTTCATCACGATGAGTTTGCTGACAGTGAATATGAAAAATTGATGAAGGTCACTGCCGAGGAAATACCGGTAAACATCGCCAATTGCCAGCCGTTTGAGGAAGCTAATTTACTGCGGCGTATTAAGCCGGACTTGTTTTTAGGGCATATGAACGGCAATGCCACGGCGGCTAAGTCAGGGGTAGCTACTCATGTTATTTATAATGTTGGCTTACAATATGTTGGCTATAAAGGCGCCTATGAATTGGCGCGCCGTCTGTACCGTCAATTGCAAAACCCGCAGTTCAACAGGCAGCTAAGCCGGTGGTTGCCGTTGCCTTACCGCAGCAGCTGGTATGAGGCCGACCCGTTTACTTATATCTGGAAACCGGAGGTGGAATGACATGAGTTATTATATTGAACGGCCGCGCTATTCCTGCGCCTTGGGCGGAGCAATGGCTACAGTCCAGGCTTTACCGCGCACCATCCCCATTCTGCATGCCCCGCCAGGCTGTGCCAGCAATACAGCTTGGACGCAGGCCGGCGGTTGTGGACTGCAGGTTGGTGGTTATTGCGGTGGACTGAGTATGCCGGGGTCAAATGTTCAGGAACGTGAAGTAGTCTTCGGCGGTGCTGAGCGCTTAGAGGAAGAAGTACGCAATTGCCTCGACATTATGGACGGCGATCTATATTTTATTCTTACTAGCTGTGTTACTGAAATCATCGGTGACGACGTCAGAGCTGTAGTCAATCAGTTCCAGGCTAACGGTGTTTCCGTCATTTCCGCCGAAACTGGCGGTTTTAAAGGCAATTCCTACACTGGCTATGACCTTGTGTTGTCCAGTATCTGGGATCAGTTTGTGCCGGTTGCCGGCCAGCCGGTCAAAGGTAAAGTTAACCTGTGGGGCATACCGCCCTTTTATGATGTGTTCTGGCGGGGAAATCTTGCCGGGTTGCGCCAGCTCTTACTCAGCCAGGGGCTGGAAGTCAATACATTCTTTACGGTAGATGATTCTCTTGAGGCCATCAGGCAGGCTGGTCAGGCTGAGTTAAATATTGTGGTGTCAGATGTTTACGGTCTGGGGGCGGCCCAATATGCCTGGGAAAAGCATGGCATTCCTTACTTAACTAGTCCCTTGCCTGTTGGGCCTTCAGCCAGCAGTGAATTTATTGCGGCAGTCGGCACGGCTTTAAAGCTTGAAAAAACCACTGTTGATGCTGCCATTAATAACGCCTGCAGGCGCTATTACCAGCTACTTGATCCCATGACCGACTGTTTCAATGATTTGGATTTGCAACGCTATACCGTCATCATTGGTGATGCCAATTATGCCGTGGCTATCAACCGCTTTTTTATTGAAGATTTGGGTTGGTTGCCGCAGCTGGTTGTTTTTACCGACATCGTTAATCCTGAGCAGCAGACACAACTGGCTGCAAAAGTTGCCCGGCTGCCGTCAGGCGTGCAGCCAAAAACCATTTTTTCCACAGATACCAATGATATTAGGCGTCAGGTAAAGGAATACTGGCATAGCCGGCAAAGCAGCTGTGGCAAGTATTCAAACCCGCTGTCACCGTCTTTCGTCATTGGCAGTGCCCTTGACCGGGAACTGGCCAAAGATATTGGAGCCGCTCACTTAAGTGTCAGTTTCCCTGTCGCCAACCGGGCGGTCATTGAACGGGGTTATGCTGGGTTTAATGGTGCCCTGCGGTTAATCGAAGACTTGATCAGCGTTATCATTATTGGCCGGTAAGCGTACAGGAAAGGATTAAGCAATTACTAAATTTCATAAATCACAGTGTTGACAAAGTTTATCCAAAAGATATATGATGATTGTAATAACGCATGTTCGCGGCTGATCAGAATACTGAAGGCTAGAGATACTTTTGGCGTAGAGTATTTTTGGCCTTTTATTTTTTACCACCTTTGTATCCAGCCAATGAGCTGATCATTTACAGGATTTTTTGAGGAGGATAAATGATGGGAACAAATTTTGATGAAATTGTTGAACGGTATAATTCCGGATGCCGGAAATGGGACAATGTAGTTGAAATCTTTGGTGATGCTGAGGTGCTGCCCTTGTGGATTGCCGATATGGACTTTGCTTCACCGCCCGCTGTCGTGCGGGCTCTGCAGGCTAAAGCAATTCATGGCGTGTATGGCTACCCTGCCCAGCAGGATACGCTGCACCGGTCAGTCCAAAATTGGCTTCGTCGCCGTCACAGATGGGAAGTGGACCTTGATTGGATTTGTACGGCTCCGGGAGTTGTTTCATCAATAAGCGCAGCCGTGTTGTCATTGACTGCGCCTGGTGACGGCATCATTATCCAACCGCCGGTTTATCCGCCCTTCTTTGCCTGTATCCGCAGCAATGAGCGGAAAATTGTCGAAAACCCCTTGAAAAATGTAAATGGCTATTATGAAATCGATTTTGATGATTTAGAGACCAAAATCGATCAAACCGTAAAAATGTTAATTTTATGCAGTCCGCATAATCCGGTTGGCCGCGTATGGCGTCAAGATGAATTGCGCCGATTGGCCGATATTTGCCTTAAGCACAATATTGTTATTTTGGCTGATGAGATTCATCATGATTTAGTTTTCGACAGTTATCATCATATACCGATGGCCACTCTAGGCGCTGACGTTGCCGATTTAACTGTCACTTGTGTTGCTGCCAGCAAAACCTTTAACGTCGCTGGTCTGAATACCTCGTTTATTATTACGCCTGATTCAGTAAAACGTAAAAAGCTCGATCATTTAATGCAGGCGCTGGAGATTAGTAAAACTACGATCTTTGGCGGAGCGGCCACGCAGGCCGCCTATAATGAGAGTGAAGAATGGCTTGAGCAGCTAAGGGCCTATTTAAGCAATAATGCTGATTTTTTAGTTGAGTATGTCGGTCAGCATCTGCCGGGAGTCACTGTGACTAAACCAGAAGGTACTTATCTGGCCTGGCTTGATTTCCGCAATTTATTTTCTCAGCCGGATCAACTGAAACAATTTTTAATTCAGGAGGCTAAGGTAGGACTAAATGATGGGATAACTTTCGGGAGTCAGGGAGCCGGCTTTGCCAGACTTAACTTTGGCTGCCCCCGTTCGCTCATTCAGCAAGCGCTGCGGCGGATCGAACAAGCTATTGCAGCAAGGAAACAGCCTGTGAAGTAATTTTACTCCAGCAAATTAATAAATTGCCGACTAACCTCTTCCAACGCCAATACAAACTGCTCCGGAGTAACTTCACTGTCACTAAAAGCCGATACCATTAACCGGAATTCTTCTCGATCTAATCCATAACCTAGTCCTAGCCCGTCGTTTACTACAGGTCCAAAGCCAAAGAAATTGACGAACGGCGCTGTTATGCTGCTTGTTGACAAAACATCATGGCGCAGCGTTTGCCAGCCTTTATCTTCAAATATTGCCGGCTGTTTTAATGCCGTATACTTGTTTGTACCTGCATACATCGCCGACATTACAGCAAGTCCGTACATATGCCTTTCTGCCCCGAGAGCTTTTTGGCTTCGCTCTAACCTTTGCTGGTGAACTTTTTCAGCTAAGCGGAATTTTGTTAACAGCTCGCTTTTGCTAGCCGTGTTGTTGACAAAAGCGGTAGTAAATTCTGCCGATTCATTTGTGCAAGGCCGTACGCTTTCAGTACGTCCCTGGTAGAAAGTCCGCGTTGATACTGCTTCATATACCGAGCGAAATTTTCCTGTAAGTTTATAATAAGCAGCTTGGTAAGCAAACTGGACGAATGCATCGGGACTGCATTTTAAAGCCTTAATTTTTTCTTTGGAAATTACTGTTGTTTTCAAACACTTAACCGTGATGCCCTGCGTTTTTTCTTTAAACTTATGCCGCATCTCAGCTAATTGTCCTGTTAGGGCAGCAGGGATATTCCATTCTAACGATCGGATGTGGACACTGACTTTATTATCGCTTTCAGGTAATTTTCCTTGGAGAATCATTGTATCGACTAACGATAATAAGTAAACCCAAATACCGGCATCACAGCCGGCATGCTCGAAATTCATCCCGATCCCGCCGCTTTTGGGGGCAATAATCTGTAGAGATTTATTAAACCAGCGGTTGCCGGCATCTCCCCCTAAAATATTTAATCTGGAACAATCTCCGTATTGCTGTGGTTCGTCTAAACAGACTACAAAGGATGACTTTTCAATACTTTCTAGATTCATTCTATTTAAAAGATTACTTTGCACAGCATCTCTGACCTTTAATTCCTCATGACGCTTGGCGCTTGTCATCGCCCCGATAAATGCTTGCGGCGAACGCGAGTCTGTCTGTTGGCGGATACTATTAAGCGCGTTTGTCAAAGCTTCCGGGGAAACTACTTTTCCCGTCTGATCAGTTAAAGACAGAATAAACCAATGGCCTTTGCATACGGCCGCCGCCGTAAGTGGTGCAGGCAATGACGGATAATCCAGAATGTCCCGCACAGCACCAGGAATTCTAGTATAAATAATATTGCGGAGGGGTTCCATGCTTAGATACCTTGCTTTAGCTGATTCTGGCGGAAGCTCTGCTTTGTTTAATAATTGAATAACATGGCAAACCCCAATTATTAATTTGGCTAAAGCCGCATCTCCCCATCTTTCAGTTTGAAGGTCAAATATATAATTCATGTTAATCGGAAGTTCTTCTCTATAGGCTAAATATAAATCGTCCCAGATTGGACGAAGCCAGCTTGTATTGTCAAATTTACAATCCTGCCAATTGATTAGTAATTTCTGCAGTTGCTCGCCTTCGCCGTTTTGCTCAGAAAATTTGTCGATCAATTGACATGTTTCCTCCCATGCTTCCCGGCTGACTAAAGGCTTAATCATTTGCTTAAGCAAATGACAAGAGTCTAACAGCTCCGGCACAGGTAATGCCGGCATTGTGTTATCAAAGTTAAATATGCTCATCATATTCCCCCTATCCCTCATGAGCTTTCCGATCACCAACAAAACTAAAAAATAGTTTATGCATGTCTGCTTTTCTATAAAGAGAGACGAACGCTTCAGGTGGGGTTTTTACCCCATCTGAAGTTTAGTCAACCTTATCCAGGGACTTAGCCGCTCTTAACTCCCGCTTGCAGAAGCGGGAGTCTTAGAGCGGTTTAGTCATCGGATAAAAAACGGTATTAATTTACTTAATTATACCATATGTTTTTTTAGCAAAACAATTTATGATATCAACTTCTATTACGCCTGGTTGCATTTGAGGTGGCAAGCTACTGGCATTGCCACCTTCTCTTGCCGCAGGTTTGATTCTTGTCCAACAATATTGCGTTATTGCTTAAGAATATGACCTACTATAATATAGGCGCCAATGACACTTACGGCATTGAATTCTTGAAGGCAATGTCATTGTTGTCGACCGCCCGCGCAGGCTGTGAGCAACCGGTGTTGGAGAGTTTGCGCGCATAGAGTCTCCGATGACTAAACCGCTCTAGGACTCCCGTTTCTGTAAGCGGGAGTCCTAGAGCGGTTTAGTCCCTGGATAATGTCGACTAACTTCAGATGGGGTAAGAACCCCATCTGAAGTTAGTCGACATTATATTATCAGAAGGGTAGAAAAGTATGGCTATTATTTATAATGACACGAAAAAAATTTGCCATCTGAACAACTGCACAAATTATTTATATCTGTAGGTTGGTCAGATGGTTCAGAAACTTCAAATATGATAAAGAAATATAATGTTCCGTTTACTAATTCAGCTATTGTCATTCAGCATGGGAAAATGAGCGTTTGATTGGCGCCGTGCGGGTATTGAGTGATAAAATGTTTAGGTCTATCATTTATGTTTGTTAGTTTTACCAGAATTTCAAAACAAGGGAATAGGCAAAGAATTGGCAACGCTGCATAGAGCATTACCCAAACTCGGAATGGTTAAAAATTATTTTCCACACCCCAGTAGCAACTTTTCGCACGTCGTATTATACCATAGATATTCAGTGCATACGTTGTAATTTGAATGTGCTGTTTTTATGTGAGATCGCCAATATATCACAATTATATGAATCGCCAAGGTTACTAAACAACTTTCGCAGAGAAAAATCTGTTATAGTCTCATATAGTGGTGTAATTCGCAGCAGTAAAAAACTGGGCGAAAGAGGAGAAACTTCATAGTTGCAAAACTATGGAAGGAGTAACTACCCAATGCCCAGCAAAAATAATATACCTAATTTAGACGAATTGAAAATATACTACTTAGCGGTAAGGAGTAGGCGAGCGCAGCACTGCTGGATTACCTTGTCCTGGAACATTAGTCATCATGTAAAAAAATGATATACGCCAGATACGTTCACTGTTGCCGTACCTGCAGCAAGATTAAAAGTGATATTACTTGTAGGGGCGCTCACTAAAGTGACAAGAAAATTTAATGTATGATTTTAGTAAATTAGCTGATTCTTAATACGTCTAAAACTGTATGTGTTGGCACGCCCAGAGTACCTCCACTTGTAGTAAAAATTCCCACAGTGGAACCGGCAGCAAGAGTAACCGTGGCAGTACCTGTATTTGAATTGTTGCCTGTAGAAGAAAATGTGCTGTTAGGTAGGACTGCTCCATTTATGAGCAGAGCATAGTCAGCAAATGAGTTTGGTATCAACATATAAGTTATCCTATAAGTGCCCGCATTTACAACAGTTACGGTTGATGACCCGGGCGTAAACATAATACCAACAGGTGGAACTGATAAAACAGTATCAAGCGGTGCAAGCGTATTTGGCTGAAGAATTCTAGTCCCAGTACCTATAAACGTTCCATACGCCGGTTCAAATCCGCCTGCGGGACCTGTTGGCCCTTGCGGACCGGTAGCCCCAGTAGCCCCAGTAGCCCCGGTAGCGCCGGTAGCGCCGGTAGCCCCGGTAGCTCCAGTAGCACGAATACAAGACCCAAAAACACCAAAAGGCCCAAAAACGCCAAAAGGCCCAAATCCTCCTAAGACACCATCAGAGTTACAACTGCAATTGTTACAATGATCAAACATATGACAAGAGTTTTCCTTTGTCTTATGCTTATGTCTCATCATGTATCTAACTCCTTTCTTAATTATACTTTCAAAGGTTGTTATCTTAACCATTGAGTCAAGACTCCCGCCTCTACAGGCGGCTTCAGTTCAGGTGGAGTAGAGTCTCCATCTGAACCCCCGATGTTTCAGCTTTGCTGAAACAAGTTCACTCTAAATTTTTTACACGATTATCCCTTTTCCATATCATATGAAACTTAATAAAATTTGTGCACGATGGAAGTAAAGAAGACCAGATTTATGTGACTGCTACTGAATAAGTAAGGCACGTAATGACGCCAGGTCTTCGGGATGGGGCGGCGTCTTTTTATATCGAATGTCAACAAAACTAGCCGGATAAGGGATCTGTCAGCAAATAACCCCAAAATGGTGTTCACAGCGATTTATCACCTAATCATCAAAGATCTGCTGCGGGAATGCCATAGAGAACTCAATGTCTCTCTTTATCAAGCGTTGATTTCATTTGACGGACTACCCA